>OKWZ01000017.1_pt1 | contig 194667 bp, 182 predicted proteins | sample 1607111 | NCBI WGS metagenome assembly OKWZ01 (sample SAMN07501042, study PRJEB24779) | human gut metagenome | reverse complement strand
GGTCGTTAGCTCAGTTGGTAGAGCAGTTGACTTTTAATCAATTGGTCGCAGGTTCGAATCCTGCACGACCCACCAATGTAAAAAGGCGCCCTAAAGGCCCCTTTTTGCTATGCGCAGAACCTTAAGATTCGACAAAATTGTCGGGAACAATTTTGCACAACGCGACAGCGTTGGCCCGTAGGGCGAGTCTCAGGATGAGACGAGTTTCCCTGCAGCAGGTTCGGGTCGAACGCAGTGAGACAACGGAGCCGCTTGCGGCGACGGCCCGAAGGGCGAGGCGAAGCCGAGTCATCCTGCACGACCCACCAATGTAAAAAGGCGCCCTAAAGGCGCCTTTTTGCTATGCGCAGAACGCCAGATAGCGGAACGGCCTGCAACGACAGCCAACAATGAAGAACAGGCTATCAATACGCTTCTGACGGAATTTTTTCACTTTCCACTCCAGGTTCGATAATCGCCACGACGGTACAGGGTGGCGGCGGCATGATTCCATTATTAATCGCTATCAGATTGCCATCCTCTCTTTGCGCAAACAGCGGTGTTGCACCGGGGTTGGTGCTGAGATACTCCGGCCAGCCAAAATTGTTATTCAGGCGAGTGACTTTCATGACTGCGCCTTTCGCTATCAGGCTACTAAGCCGTGCCCAGGTCATATCAGTATCGAAAAGCTGTTCGTGACGCGTTTCTTTCTCACTACGTCCTTTAGTCACAGGCCCCGTACGGATTGAGAAGACGCGATTATTACCAAATATATGCTGAAAATGCAGGGTGGTCAGCGCATTCTGGTGACGATTTGGCGACAAGGCGATCACCTGACGAATCTCACTCAGATTCAGGTAGTTTTCCGCATGTTCAGACCAGACATTGCCATAATATGTTGGTAACCCTTCCATTCTTGCCAGCCGGTAGTATTCCCAGCTGTTATCGCTCAGCTGAACCGGAATATCGAGTTTTCTGAGCGCCTGGGCCAGGGTTCTGGCGACCGTATTCGCCCCGACAATCAGCACTCCTCGAGGCCTACGTTGCTGCACGCCAAGCCAGCGCGCCAATTGACTGCTGGTAAGGCTTTGCAAAACTACCGTACCTATAATGATTGCGAAAACGACGGTTACCAGCTGATCCGCGTTCTCATAGCCTTTTTTTTGCAGCGTCAAAGCAAACAGGGAACTGACAGCGGCAGCAACGATTCCGCGCGGGGCGATCCAACATAACATCAGCCTGTCACGCCAATGCAAGCTGGAACGCCATGTCGAAACAAGAATGCATAGTGGACGGGCCACAAACTGGACGATAAGCATCAATATCAGCAGCGGCCAGCCCATCGCCCAGAGTGCATGGATATCAAGACGGGCCGCCAGGATGATAAATAGCGCTGAAAGTAAGATGGCGGATAGCTCTTCTTTAAATTCAACGATATCCGAGGTCTCAACCTCTCGCATATTAGCCAGCCAGATCCCCAGGACCGTTACCGCAAGCAGACCAGATTCATCCGCCAGCGTATTGGACACGCCAAACGTCAATAGAACGAAGGATAAAACAGCGAAGTTTTGCAGATAACCCGGGATCCAACCACGCCTGAGCGCATTCCCTAAGAAAACGCCAAACACCGCCCCGCTCACCAGCCCTATAACGACCGTTTTTGTAAGCATGATCAGCAAATGAAGCCATGTGCCCGTTTGCTCCTGCAAAGTAATAAACTCAAATACTAATAGGGTAAAAATCGCTCCCACCGGATCAATGACGATCCCTTCCCAGCGCAGTACCTGATTAATAGAGGCTGTTGGGCGAACCACTCGCATGAGTGGAGAAATCACTGTCGGCCCTGTAACCACCGTGACCGCCCCGATCAGCGCTGAAATCTGCGGCGTGAGGCCTAAAATTCCCCAGCAGGTTAGTGAGATAACGGCGAAGGTAATCAACATTCCAACTGTGACTAAATTGCGCACAATACCACCCAAGCCGCGAATCTCATCAAAGCGTAGCGTTAGGGCCCCTTCAAACAGAATGATGGCCACCGACAGCGATACCAGTGGGAAAAGTAGAGGACCAAATAATATATCCGGTTGCAATAAATGCACCCCGGGGCCAAGTAGTACGCCGATGAGCAACAGCGGCAGGATAGAAGGTATACGTAATCGCCACGCCAACCACTGAGCAAGCAGCGAAGCAATGGAAATAATAACGAGCATAAAAGGGACTGATAATTCCATTTTTTACCATTCTCAAATAGCGTGTGGAAAATTCAACAGCTCGGCCGCCCGACAATGACACGCTCCGCTCTATTCTCTGTATAGTGTAAACAAGTTGATCGAACGTAGTGTATTTAAACAATGATTCAAATTGGGGCTGTTGATTTCTGAACCGACTAAAGCAGGGTTTTCATCAGGCATGAGAAAAGGAAATATCTACGATTGTGCAGTATAAAAAGTAGCGTTCCCCACCAGCGTTAAGAATGACGCTTAGCGCTGATAAAGCGGGTCCTCGATCCTGGCTGATGTCAGGTTTGCCCCCTCTTCACGCACGATCTCCCATAGCGCCTGCGCCGCGGTCGACAGCGAGCGATTTTTACGCTGCGCCAGCATCAATTGGCGCTCCACAACCGGAGTTAATCTTTTTACCTGCAAACGGCTGCCCTGCGGCAAGGGTAAAGCCAGCGCCGGCAGTACGCTAATGCCAATCCCCGATTCCACCATCGGGAACAGCGTCGCCGGATGACCAATTTCCTGCACAATATCGGCTTTGATGGCAAAACGCGCCAGCGCGGCATCAATCAGCGGCCGGCTGCCGGAAGCATAGTCCTGCAATACCAGCCTCTCCCCCTGCAACTCCTGCCAGTTGACCGATAACTGCCGGGAAAAACGGTGATCCTCACGGCATAACAACAGAAAAGGTTCCGCCAACACGGACTCGCACTGCAAGTCTGCCGCCGTCCCCGGATCGATAACGATACCAAAATCAACCTCGCCCTGACGGATACTTTCCAGCACCCACTGCTGCGGCCTGTCATGCAGTACGAAATCAATATCCGGATAGCGGCGATTGCTATGAGCGATGCATTGCGGGATCAGATGCGCCGAGATGGTCTGGCTGGCAGCGACGCGCACGGTCCCCGTCAACTGCTGCCCTACCCGCCCCGCTTCACGCAGGGTCACATGGAGTTCATCAAGCAAACGCTCAAGCTTGCCCGCCAACTGATGGCCTGCTTCGGTGAGCACCACTTCACGCGTCGTTCTGTCGAGCAAACGTACGCCGGTCTGGTGCTCCAGCTCCTTAACGCTATGGCTCACTGCCGACTGGCTAAGACCAATAATTTCCCCGGCACGGCTAAAACTGCGCGCCCTGGCGACGGTGACAAAGACCTTTAACTGACGTAACGAGTAATTCATCTGTTTTATTCATGAATAGATGCAATAAATCAATTTTATTTCTCAAAACAAAGAAAGCACAATAGCGGCATCGAATTTCAGGAGCGTTTATGAAACTTTTCCGCATTCTTGATCCATTTACACTGACATTGATTACCGTGGTTCTGCTGGCCTCGTTCTTTCCGGCGCGCGGCGAATTCGTCCCTTTCGTCGAGCATCTCACCACCGCCGCCATCGCGCTGTTATTCTTTATGCACGGCGCCAAGCTGTCGCGTGAAGCAATTATCGCCGGTGGCAGCCACTGGCGTTTACACCTGTGGGTGATGTGCAGCACCTTTATTGTTTTTCCGGTTCTGGGGGTTCTGTTTGCGTGGTGGGCGCCGATTAAGGTCGACCCGATGCTCTATAGCGGTTTTATTTACCTTTGCATATTGCCGGCGACCGTACAGTCAGCAATTGCCTTTACTTCGCTCGCCGGCGGTAACGTCGCCGCTGCGGTCTGTTCCGCTTCAGCATCAAGTCTGCTCGGTATTTTTGTTTCGCCATTGCTGGTAGGGCTGCTAATGCATTTGCATGGCGCTGGCGGCGATCTGGAACAGGTCGGTAAGATTATGCTGCAACTGCTGCTGCCGTTTGTTCTTGGACACTTGTCGCGCCCGTGGATCGGTAGCTGGGTGGCGAAACATAAAAAATGGATTGGCAAAACCGATCAGACCTCGATCTTGCTGGTGGTCTACTCCGCCTTTAGCGAAGCCGTCGTCAATGGAATCTGGCATAAAGTGGGCGTAGGCTCGCTGTTGTTTATCGTCGTTGTCAGTCTGGTGCTGTTGGCTATTGTCATCGCGATCAACGTTTTTGTCGCCCGCCGCTGCGGCTTTAGTAAGCCGGATGAAATTACCATCGTCTTCTGCGGCTCGAAAAAGAGCCTGGCGAACGGGATACCGATGGCGAATATCCTGTTCCCGGCATCGATTCTGGGGATAATGGTGCTGCCGCTAATGATCTTCCATCAGATCCAACTGATGGTCTGCGCTGTACTGGCTCGTCGCTATAAAGCGCAGACAGACGCCCAACAGGCGCAGGAGAAATCCCGCGCTACGGCAGGTTAACGCGGTTGTTTAAGGGGCTGCACCAGTTGCGTCAGCCCCTCGGTCTTGATTAATAAGGTCAACGCCATCAGCTCGCCGAGATGCCCGGCAGGGAATTGATCCTTACGGGCAAACCACAGCAAATACTCTTCCGGGACGTCGATCAAACGGCGCCCCTTATATTTGCCAAATGGCATCTCGGTATTAGCAATCTCGATGAGCTGCGCTTTATCCACGTTATTCTCCCAGCAGGCGCATCATTTCGGCTTCGTCGATAACCTCAATGCCTAACTCCTGCGCCTTCGCAAGCTTAGAGCCCGCCGCTTCGCCGGCAATCACCAGATCGGTTTTCTTCGACACGCTGCCGGCGACTTTCGCCCCCAGCGCGACCAGCCGCGCTTTGGCATCATCGCGCGACAACTGGCTCAGGCTACCGGTTAATACCACGGTTTTACCAGCAAACGGACTGTCAATTTCTTCCGCCTTCACCACCACCGGCGCCGGCCAGCGAACGCCTTCAGCGCGCAGTTGCGCGATGACCTCGCGGTTGCTCTCTTCGGCGAAGAAGTTAAAAGTATGCGTGGCGACGACAATCCCGACGTCAGGCACCTTCTGCAGCTCCTCAATCGAAGCCTGTTCCAGCGCTTCAATAGTGCCAAAATGCGCTGCCAGTCCCGCGGCGGTCGCCTCACCGACTTCGCGAATACCTAACGCATACAGGAAGCGGGCGAAAGTCGTCTCTTTCGCTTTCTCCAGCGCGTTGACCACATTTTGCGCCGATTTCGGTCCCATGCGATCCAGCCCGGTAAGCTTACCGGCGCTGAGGCGGAACAGATCGGCTGGCGTATGGACGTACTCTTTCTCAACCAGCTGATCGATGATTTTATCGCCCATACCGTCGACATCCAGCGCCCGTCGGGAGACAAAGTGCTTCAGCGCTTCTTTACGCTGTGCGCCGCAGATAAGTCCGCCGGTACAGCGCGCCACGGCTTCCCCTTCCACCCGTTCAACATCGGAATGACATACCGGACAATGTGTAGGGAAGATGATTTCACGCGTATGTTCCGGGCGTTCAGAAAGCACCACGTTGACGACCTGCGGGATTACGTCCCCCGCGCGGCGAATCACCACTTTGTCGCCAATACGCAGACCTAAACGTTCGATTTCGTCGGCGTTATGCAGGGTGGCGTTACTGACCAGTACCCCGGCCACGTGCACCGGTTCAAGGCGCGCTACCGGCGTTATCGCTCCGGTACGGCCAACCTGGAATTCCACATCGTTGACAAAAGTCATCTGCTCCTGGGCCGGGAATTTAAAGGCCACCGCCCAGCGCGGAGCGCGGGCGACGAAACCAAGCTGCTCCTGCAGCGCCAGCGAATCGACTTTAATCACCACGCCGTCAATATCAAAACCAAGTTTCGGACGGTCTTCTTCAACCTGGCGATAGTAAGTGAGCACTTCCTCTGGAGAATGACACAGCTTCACGCGGTCGCTCACCGGTAGCCCCCACTGCTTAAACTGCTGCAAACGCCCAGAGTGGCTGGCCGGTAGTTCGCCGCCTTCCAGCACGCCAACGCCGTAGCAGAAGAAAGTAAGCGGTCGCTTCGCGGTAATACGCGGATCCAACTGGCGCAACGAACCCGCGGCGGCATTGCGCGGGTTAGCAAATACTTTGCCGCCGGTGCGGCGCGCTTCTTCATTGATTTTTTCAAATCCGGCCTGCGGCAGGAACACTTCTCCGCGCACTTCCAGCCGCGCCGGGATATTGTCGCCGCGTAGCTTCAGCGGAATAGCGCGAATGGTTCGCACGTTGGAGGTAATATCCTCGCCGGTGGTGCCATCGCCACGGGTCGCCGCCTTCATCAGCACGCCGTTTTCATAGAGGATGCTGACCGCCAGGCCATCGAGCTTGAGCTCGCAGCACCAGGTCAGGTCCGCCGTATCGCTTAAACGGTCCTGCACGCGTTTGTTAAAGGCGAGGAAACTCTCTTCATCAAAGACGTTATCCAGCGACAGCATGGGCACTTCATGGCGAATCTGGCTGAAAGAGGCCAACGGCGCCGCGCCAACGCGTTGGGTCGGCGAGTCAGGGGTAATCAGCTCAGGATGTTGCGCTTCGAGTTCGCGCAGTTCGCGCATCAGCCGGTCATATTCCGCATCGGGAATCTCCGGGGTGTCCATAACATGATACAGATATTCATGATGGCGAAGGGTGGTTCGCAGTTCAGTCAGTTTTTGTTCGATTGGTTCCATATCGCACCATCAATGATAAAAAACCCCCGACGGGCGGGGGTTCAGATTAAGCAGACGACACGCTAGCGCGTAGATCAGGCGTTAGCCTCTTTTACTTCGCGAATACGATCCTGGTACTCACGCAGTTTCTGCGGCGTCATCATCCGACGCTGGTCGTCAAGCACCACGCCGCCAACTTCATCGGCGATGTACTGCGCCGATTGCAGCATCAGTTTAAAGTTTTGCAGCTCGTCGCCAAACGACGGCACCTGCATAAAGATAGTCACGCCTGGCGTGGTCATATCCACCATCGCATCCGGATTGAAGGTGCCAGGTTTAACCATGTTCGCCAGGCTAAACAATACCTGTCCGCTACCGTCCGGGCTTAAATGACGATGGAAAATATTCATATCGCCAAACTTAAAGCCGGCCTGCTGGATGCTGTTGATCAGCAGTTCGCCATTAAGCTGCGAACCGTGATGCGCGGCGACGTTCATCACGATGACCGTCTCTTTGCGCTCTTTCGGCTGCGGCGCGGCGGCCGGCTGCTGAGGTTCAGCGGCTGGCGCTTCAGGGGCCGGTTGCGGCTGCGGCGCGGCAGGCTGTTGAACCGGCGCAGGTTGTTGAGCAACAGGTTGTGGGACTGGTGCCGACTGTTGAGCTACAGGCTGCTGCGGAGCTGGCTGCACCGGCTGCTGATATTGCGGCGGTACCGGCTGCGGCTGATGGACCGGCTGCGCTGGATGTACCGGCTGAGCAGGGGCAACATGATGCGGCGGCTGGGCCTGCGGCTGCGGAGCAACAGGCTGCTGCGGGCGCGGCGCGTGCGGCGGCGCCTGATGAACCGGCTCGTCCTGACGCACAGGCTGCTGCACCTGACGCTCATAAGGAGGCTGATACTGGTGTTGCGGCGCCTGACGAGGTGCTTCTTGCTCCCCATATGTGCCGTTCGGGGCGTGATTAACCCGGTGAACGCGAACTTCACCTACGCCTTCAACATCGTCATCAAAGTCATCGCCTTCCGATGTTTCATCGTCGCGAGACTTCATACGTTTCAGTGGGCGATCGCGGAACATCGAGGAACGCTCTTTACGGCTGGTCCAGAAACCATGTACCAGTAAAGCGATTATGGCGATCGCGCCAACAATGATTAATATCAGACGCAAATCCTGCATCATTATATTCTCTGTTGTTCTAACACCTTGCCACCACGGCAAACATTTACTCACTAAGAGTATTTGCCGATTACATCAAGTGCAAGTGCGTCTGCCCCTTTCACCCCATAAAGATGAACTAAATCGTGCTTTTTGCTGTTTTTTCGAACATTTCCTAACTGGTTATTGTCTGACAACCCGATAAAATAAGCGGGCATTCACACTGAATGTTAAAAAAGGAGCATCGCCTGACTATGGTTTCATCATCCGCAACTACCCCACGTAGCGGCGTCTACTATTTTTCACAAGGCTGGAAACTCATCAGGCTGCCAGGGATCCGACGTTTCGTGTTCCTGCCTTTATTAGTTAACGTGATTCTGATGGGCGGCGCGTTCTGGTGGCTGTTTACCCGCCTCGATAGCTGGATCCCTTCATTAATGAGCCATGTGCCTGAATGGCTTCAGTGGTTAAACTACCTGCTGTGGCCGGTGGCGGTTATCTCTATTTTGTTGGTATTTGGTTACTTCTTTTCGACCATCGCCAACTGGATTGCCGCGCCGTTTAGCGGCCTGCTGGCGGAACAGCTCGAAGCGCGACTGACCGGCGCGACGCCGCCCGACGTTGGCATATTCGGCATCATGAAAGATGTCCCGCGCATCATGAAACGCGAATGGCAAAAGTTTGCCTGGTACCTGCCGCGCGCCATCGTTCTGTTACTGCTGTACTTTATCCCCGGCATTGGCCAAACCGTCGCGCCGGTACTGTGGTTCTTGTTTAGCGCCTGGATGCTGGCCATCCAGTATTGCGACTATCCGTTCGATAACCATAAAGTGCCGTTTAAAACCATGCGCGAGGCGCTGCGTTCGCGGAAGGTCATCAACATGCAGTTTGGCGCGCTGACCAGCCTGTTCACCATGATCCCGGTTCTCAACCTGGTTATTCTGCCAGTCGCTATCTGCGGCGCGACGGCGATGTGGGTGGATTGCTATCGCGATAAGCACGCGATGTGGAAATAGTGCGCTTAGCTCTCTCTTTCGGGGCGGTTCACGCCGCCCCTTATTTCCGTCTTATTCCTTCTTGCTCATCATTATTTCCCTTCAGCATATAGATATGCTAAATCCTTACTTCCGGATATTGTTTAAGCGGGTATGCTGAAGCCGTACCCCCAAATTTCATACAGTTAAGGACGGGCCATGAGTAAGATTTTTGAAGACAACTCCCTGACAATCGGTCATACGCCGCTGGTACGACTGAACCGCATCGGTAATGGCCGAATCCTGGCCAAGGTAGAATCTCGTAACCCGAGCTTTAGCGTTAAATGCCGTATCGGCGCCAATATGATTTGGGATGCTGAAAAGCGCGGCGTACTGAAACCGGGTGTGGAACTGGTTGAACCAACCAGCGGCAACACCGGTATCGCCCTCGCCTACGTCGCCGCCGCTCGCGGCTACAAACTGACGCTGACCATGCCGGAAACCATGAGCGTGGAACGCCGCAAGCTGCTGAAAGCGCTGGGCGCTAATCTGGTGCTGACCGAAGGCGCGAAAGGCATGAAAGGCGCCATCCAGAAGGCGGAAGAGATTGTCGCCAGCGACCCGGAAAAATATCTGCTGCTGCAGCAGTTCAGTAACCCGGCTAACCCGGAAATTCACGAAAAGACCACCGGCCCGGAAATCTGGGAAGACACCGATGGCCAGGTTGACGTCTTTATCTCCGGCGTCGGTACCGGCGGTACCCTGACCGGTGTTTCTCGTTATATTAAAGGCACGAAAGGTAAAAAAGATCTGATTACCGTCGCCGTTGAGCCGACCGACTCGCCGGTTATCGCCCAGGCGCTGGCTGGTGAAGAGCTGAAACCTGGCCCGCACAAAATTCAGGGTATCGGCGCCGGCTTTATCCCGGGCAACCTCGACCTGAAACTGGTCGATAAAGTGGTCGCCATCACCAACGAAGAAGCCATCTCCACCGCTCGTCGCCTGATGGAAGAAGAAGGTATTCTGGCCGGTATCTCTTCCGGCGCTGCTGTCGCCGCGGCGTTAAAGCTGCAGGAAGATGAAGCCTTTACCAATAAGAATATTGTGGTTATCCTACCGTCTTCTGGTGAGCGTTATTTAAGCACGGCGCTGTTCGCAGATCTCTTTACCGAGAAAGAATTGCAACAGTAGTGCCAGTTTGTAAAAACCGTGTAAAAAAGCACCTTTTCGGGTGCTTTTTTGTGGCATACGTCAAAGTTTTACCCCTCCTGGCATTGATTCACCTCGTAGGGTCTGGTATTTAACCAGCACATTTATTTTGAAGCGCGAAATTATTCAGATTTGGATTTCCGCAGGCTGAATCGATTTTATGATTTGGTTCAAGTCTTCCTTTCGCGGCATAATGTTTAATGAAGTGCTAGACGTCAACGGACTTAAGGTCCTCTCAGCGGTTCCGCTGCTGACGCCTTAGCCACACACGTAACGCCGGCGCTAACAATACAGGCTAAAGTTTGGTCGTTAGGCTAGACTTTAGGTCCACAACACTAAACCTATAAGTTGGGGAAATATAATGTTCCAGCAAGAAGTTACCATTACCGCTCCGAACGGTCTGCACACCCGCCCTGCTGCTCAGTTTGTTAAAGAAGCGAAAGGCTTCACTTCTGAGATCACTGTAACCTCCAACGGCAAAAGCGCCAGCGCAAAAAGCCTGTTCAAACTGCAAACTCTGGGCCTGACTCAGGGTACCGTTGTGACCATCTCCGCTGAAGGCGAAGATGAGCAAAAAGCAGTTGAGCATCTGGTTAAACTGATGGCTGAACTCGAGTAAGTTCACGGGTTCTTTTTAATATCAGTCACAAGTAAGGTAGGGTTATGATTTCAGGCATTTTAGCATCCCCGGGTATCGCTTTCGGCAAGGCTCTCCTGCTGAAAGAAGATGAAATTGTCATCGACCGGAAGAAAATTTCTGCCGATAAGGTTGATCAGGAAGTTGAACGTTTCCTGAACGGCCGCACCAAGGCCTCCGCCCAGCTGGAGGTCATCAAAACCAAAGCTGGTGAAACTTTCGGTGAAGAAAAAGAAGCCATCTTCGAAGGGCATATTATGCTGCTGGAAGATGAGGAGCTTGAGCAGGAAATCATAGCCCTGATTAAAGATAAGCACATGACTGCCGATGCGGCAGCCAATGAAGTTATCGAAGGTCAGGCAACTGCACTGGAAGAGCTGGATGACGAATACCTGAAAGAGCGTGCCGCTGACGTACGCGATATCGGTAAACGTCTGCTGCGCAACATTCTGGGCCTGGCAATCATCGATCTGAGCGCTATCGCGGAAGAAGTCATCCTCGTTGCCGCCGATCTGACCCCGTCGGAAACCGCACAGCTGAACCTGAACAAGGTGCTGGGTTTCATCACCGACGCGGGCGGCCGTACTTCCCACACCTCTATCATGGCGCGCTCCCTTGAGCTGCCGGCAATTGTCGGTACCGGAAGCGTCACCTCCCAGGTGAAAAACGGCGACTATCTGATTCTCGATGCGGTTAACAACCAGGTTCTGGTTAACCCGAGCAACGAAAAAATTGAAGAGCTGCGTGCGCTGCAGGCGCAGGTTGCTGAAGAAAAAGCAGAACTGGCGAAACTAAAAGATCTGCCGGCCATCACCCTCGACGGTCATCAGGTTGAAGTTTGCGCTAACATCGGTACCGTTCGCGACGTAGACGGCGCTGAGCGCAACGGCGCGGAAGGCGTGGGCCTGTACCGTACCGAATTCCTGTTCATGGACCGCGATTCTCTGCCGACTGAAGAAGAACAGTTTGCAGCCTATAAAGCGGTGGCTGAAGCGTGCGGCTCACAGGCCGTTATCGTTCGCACCATGGACATCGGCGGAGATAAAGAGCTGCCGTACATGAACTTCCCGAAAGAAGAGAACCCGTTCCTCGGCTGGCGCGCTGTGCGTATCGCGATGGATCGTAAAGAGATCCTCCGCGACCAGGTTCGCGCTATCCTGCGTGCCTCCGCTTTCGGTAAGCTGCGCATCATGTTCCCGATGATCATCTCTGTTGAAGAAGTGCGCGCACTGAAGAAAGAGATTGAGATCTACAAACAGGAACTGCGTGACGAAGGTAAAGCTTTTGACGAATCAATTGAGATCGGCGTGATGGTGGAAACCCCGGCAGCCGCGACTATTGCTCGTCATTTAGCCAAAGAAGTTGATTTCTTTAGTATCGGAACCAATGATTTAACGCAATATACTCTGGCAGTTGACCGTGGTAATGATATGATCTCGCATCTTTACCAGCCGATGTCACCGTCTGTGCTGACTCTGATCAAGCAAGTTATTGATGCTTCTCATGCAGAAGGCAAATGGACTGGTATGTGTGGTGAGCTTGCGGGCGATGAACGTGCTACACTTCTGTTGCTGGGTATGGGGCTGGACGAATTCTCTATGAGCGCCATTTCCATCCCGCGCATCAAGAAGATTATTCGTAACACGAACTTCGAAGATGCGAAAGTATTAGCAGAGCAGGCTCTTGCTCAACCGACAACGGACGAGTTAATGACGCTGGTTAACAAGTTCATTGAAGAAAAAACAATCTGCTAATCCACGAGATGCGCGGCCCAAATTACTGCTTAGGAGAAGATCATGGGTTTGTTCGATAAACTGAAATCTCTGGTTTCTGATGACAAAAAAGACACCGGAACTATTGAGATTGTTGCTCCGCTCTCTGGCGAGATCGTCAACATCGAAGACGTGCCGGATGTGGTTTTTGCGGAGAAAATTGTGGGTGATGGCATTGCCATCAAACCTACTGGCAACAAAATGGTTGCGCCGGTAGAGGGTACCATCGGTAAAATTTTTGAAACCAACCATGCTTTCTCTATTGAATCCGATAGCGGCATTGAGCTGTTTGTTCACTTCGGTATCGATACCGTTGAACTGAAAGGCGAAGGCTTCAAGCGCATCGCTGAAGAAGGTCAGCGCGTGAAAGTCGGCGACCCGGTTATCGAATTCGATCTGCCGCTGCTGGAAGAAAAAGCCAAGTCTACCCTGACTCCGGTTGTTATCTCCAACATGGATGAGATAAAAGAGCTGATCAAACTGTCCGGTAGCGTCACCGTTGGTGAAACTCCGGTTATCCGCATCAAGAAGTAATTCTTGCTTGCCGAGAAAATGGCGCCTGAAGGCGCCATTTTTTTATGCTGGGCGGTAGCACTTTTCACTCGCCAGGATTTTCATCCCCTGCGGGCTACTTTCCAGAATCCGCCGTTCGCTATCCGCGACCCATAGCTCGCACTGGTAGCCAGGATCGCTTTCAAACAACGACCTCGCCCTACAGGCATCTTCCAGCGCGTTCATTCCCGTTGTCTCGAAATGGCCGACGCTTCTTCCCTCCCTGCGTACCACTAACCGATAGCTATGCATCGTTATTTCGCTCCAGACGGCGGTAAAATGAGTTCATCGCAGCCCTGACTCTCGGTCCAGGTCATTACCGCCAGCACGCGCTGAGCGGCGGCGCGCGTAGCGTCGCCCAACGGCATGTCGCGCACCAGGTTGCTGATGAGCTCGGCGCAGAACAGATCGCCGGTGCCTTTGAGGTCAGTTTCGACGCGAGGATGGACGACCACTTCGACTGCGTCGTCGGTAACCACCAGCACGTTAATAGTCGAAGCATCCGGTCCAGGCGCGCTGGTAATCACCACCCACTTTAGCGTATCGGAAAGCAGACTTCGCGCGGCGACCACCGCTTCCTGCTGGTTGTGGCACGGCATGCCGCTGAGGGTTTCGAGCTCGAACAGATTTGGCGTGATACCCCGCGCCAGCGGCAATAGATGGCGGCGATAAGCCTCGGGGATCTCCGCTTTTACGTAAATGCCGCTATCCACGTCGCCAATCACCGGGTCAACCAGAATACAGAGGTCGGGATGGTGCACGCGGATCCGCTGTAGCCACTGCGCCAGCAGCGCAATTTGCCCGGCGCTGCCCATATAGCCGGTGGTTACCGCCCGCAGCTCGCGAAGCGCATCACGCTCCTCCAGCGCCCGCAGATAGCCGCTAAACCACTCTTCCGGGATCACTCCACCGTAGAAAGTATCGTAATGTGGGGTATTGCTGAATAACACCGTCGGCACCGCCATCACCCGTAATTCATGCTGCTTGATTGCCGGTACCGCGATACTGTTGCCGACGCTGCCGTATACCACCTGCGATTGCACCGCCACGATATCAACCTCCAGCGCCCGGCTGTGGTCGTTAAAGAGCACGGACTGTATTTCGTCTTGCTGACTCATCCTTTCTCCCCCCGCTGGACAGCGGGTCATACTCTGATTATCATTCGTCCTATGCTAAAATTCATTTTGTCATAGGTCAATAATGTTCACCGGAAAAACCGCAAGCGAGATTTTCGATAACATCCGTCATCTGGTGCAGAGCGGCGCGTTGCAACCCGGCGAGGCGCTGCCGCCGGTGCGCGAACTGGCAGGCGAACTGGCAGTCAACCGCAATACGGTGGCGGCGGCCTACAAACGGCTGGTGACTTCAGGGCTCGCCGTCAGCCAGGGGCGCAACGGCACGGCCATTAAGGCGCGCAATACGCTTAATGCGGTCGAGGGTGGCGATCCAACGACATCGCTGATTGATATTTCCGGCGGCAATCCGGATCCACGATGTCTGCCGGATATTGGCCGTTTTCTTCCGCAGCTGGCGCAGACCCCGCACTTATACGGCGATGCCGCCGTTGAGCCACGGCTGGCTGACTGGGCCCGGGAGTGGGTCAGTCGCGATATCGGCCAGGAATTTGACATCAACTTGACCAGCGGCGCGATTGACGCTCTGGAACGCCTGCTCTGCGCGCTGCTGCTCCCCGGCGACAGCGTCGCGGTAGAAGACCCCTGCTTTCTGAGCAGCATCAATATGCTGCGTTACGCTGGTTTCCAGCCCAGCCCTGTCGCCGTCGACGGTGAAGGCATGGACCCGGAGCGGCTTGAAGAGGCACTGCGCAACGGCGCCCGCGCGGTAATACTGACTCCACGCGCCCACAACCCGACCGGCTGCAGTTTGACGCCGGAGCGCGCACAAGCGATTCGCGCCGTGCTCGCCCGCTATCCGCAGACGCTGGCGATCGTTGACGATCACTTCGCCCTGCTCTCAGCGACATGCTGGCACAATCCGCTACCTGACGGCATTCAGCGTTGGGCGCTGGTGCGCTCAATGTCCAAAACCCTGGGCCCGGATTTGCGGCTGGCGATAGTCGCCAGCGACCCGACAACCTCGGCGGCGCTGCGCCTGCGCCTGAACGCCGGTAGCCAGTGGGTCAGCCATTTACTACAAGAGCTGGCGTTCGCCTGCCTGAATGATAGCGCTTTTGCCGCTTCTCTGACTGCGAGCCAGCGCCATTATCAGCAGCAAAATCAGCGGCTCGCCGCCGCGTTGGCCCGCCACGGCGCTGGCGATTATCCGCCTGGCGATGGTCTTAACTTCTGGCTGCCGCTATCAGCCGCCAGCCAGCCGCTGGCGTTGCGTCTGGCGCGGGCCGGTTGGCTGGTGCGTGAAGGTGAAGCCTTTGGCGTGAAAACACCGGCGCACGGCCTGCGCCTGTCGCTGGGCGCCTTAACCGAGGCGCAAATTGAACAACTTGCACACGATTTATCGCTGGTCTTACCTTGTTAAACACGGGAGTTGTTATGCGGATCCACTTTATCGTCCATGAAGTTTTTGAAGCGCCTGGCGCCTATCTGCGCTGGGTTAACGCGCGCGGCTATCAGGCCAGCTGGTCGCGAGTTTATGCCGGGGATCCGCTGCCGGCGAATGCTGAAGGTTTTGATATGCTGGTGGTACTTGGCGGCCCGCAATCACCACGCACCACGCTTGCCGAGTGCCCATGGTTTGATGCCCATGCCGAGAAAAACCTGATTGCCCAGGCGATTGCCGCCGGGCGTATCGTGGTCGGGATTTGTCTCGGATCGCAGCTCATCGGCGAAGCGCTGGGGGCGCCGGTGATGCAAAGCCCGGAAAAAGAGATTGGCCACTATCCTATCATCCTGACCACCGCCGGACTGCAGGATGACAACATCGCCCATTTCGGACAATCGGTGGTAGTCGGTCACTGGCACAACGATATGCCGGGCCTGACGCCTGCGGCGGAAGTCCTGGCTTCCAGCGAAGGGTGCCCGCGGCAAATCGTCAAATATAGCGATCGGGTCTACGGTTTTCAGTGCCATATGGAGTTTGACGCGGAGGTCATTGAGTTATTAATTACTCACTCGCAACATGAACTTGCCGCCGCAAAAGGCAGGCGCTTTATTCGCAGCGAAGATGAAATGAGGCAATGGGATTATCGCGAGATGAATCAAAAACTATGGGCGTTTCTGGATAAGCTGGTAGCGAAACACGCACTTTAGTTAACCGGTCCCCATGCCTGGCATGGGGACCGTGGTAGCGCGTTTAGATACCCGCTCCCTGGCTGAAGTGTTCTTCGCCGAACACGCCGGTTGAGAGATAGCGATCGCCGCGATCGCAGATGATCGCCACCACCACCGCGCCCGGATTGGCGCGAGCAATACGCAGCGCCCCGGCAACCGCGCCGCCGGAACTGACGCCACAGAAGATCCCTTCCTGTACGGCCAACTGGCGCATCGTGTTTTCCGCATCCTGCTGGTGGATATCCAGCACCTCATCCACCAACGAGGCATTAAAAATGCCCGGCATATATTCCTGCGGCCAGCGGCGGATCCCCGGAATGCTGCTGCCCTCTTCCGGCTGTAGCCCAATGATACTTACCGGCTTCGCCTGTTCGCGCAGAAAACGCGATACGCCGGTAATGGTACCGGTGGTGCCCATGCTGGAAACAAAGTGGGTGATACGCCCGTCCGTCTGGCGCCAGATCTCCGGGCCGGTGGTGGTGTAATGGGCGTAAGGGTTATCCGGATTATTGAACTGATCCAATAGCTTACCCTCGCCACGCTCGGCCATCGCGGTGGCCAGATCGCGAGCGCCCTCCATCCCCTGCTCTTTGGTGACCAGAATCAATTCAGCGCCGTAGGCGCGCATTGCGGCGCGCCGCTCCTGGCTCATGTTGTCCGGCATCAGCAGTTTCATCTGATAGCCTTTTAACGCCGCAATCATCGCCAGCGCGATACCGGTATTACCGCTGGTCGCCTCGATCAATACATCGCCGGGTTTAATTTCGCCGCGCTTTTCCGCTTCGACAATCATCGACAGCGCGGCGCGATCTTTTACCGAGCCTGCCGGGTTGTTGCCCTCAAGCTTGAGCCAAATTTCGCTGCCGTTGTCCGGCCCCAGACGTTGTAATTTCACCAGCGGCGTGTTGCCAATTGTTTGTTCTAATGTGTTCACTTCAGCTGTCCAATAAAAAGCCCGGCCGCGTCATGCGCTCCGGGCTGTCAGCCGGGGCAGCGCTGAGCCGCCCGGCAAAAGCACGTGGATTTAAGCTATCAGGCCGACTCTGCCAGAGCAAGTTCGCCGCGCGGCTCGATGCGCTCGGTTCCGTTATACAGGCGCGCATTCTGCAAGCCGACAAACAGGCGTTCGCCGCGGGACGGAGCCTCATCGCCCGCCAGCACCACGCTCAGCGGTTCGTCATACCACCCAAGAGGCTGGACGACTAATTGGGTGTAGTGCCCCTTCGGACTAGCTTCCAGCACCTGCACCGGCAACGGCGAATCCAGGCTGGTACGGCGGCTGATATCTACTTCCCACGGTCGCAGGAACAGATCGACCGGCCCCTGGTATGCCGGGGTATAGCCTAAAGGCCAGCGGTGGGCGCCGACGTGAAACTGGCCGCCGCGAATGATGCCCTGCAGGCGGTTAACTTCGCCCATAAACTCGAGCACAAAACGGGTCGAAGGTTCACGCCAGACGCGTTCAGGCGCATCGGCCTGTTCGATGTTGCCCTGGCTCATTACCACTACCCGATCGGCGACTTCCATCGCCTCTTCCTGGTCGTGGGTAACAAACACGCTGGTGAATTTTAATTCTTCATGCAGCTGGCGCAGCCAGCGGCGCAGTTCTTTACGCACCTGCGCATCCAGCGCGCCAAAGGGTTCATCCAGCAGCAGAATTTGCGGCTCAACCGCCAGCGCGCGCGCTAACGCCACGCGCTGCTTCTGGCCGCCGGAAAGCTGCGCCGGATAACGGTCGGCAAGATGGGCCAGTTGCACCATCTCCAACAGTTTGGTCACCTTGGCTTTAATCGCCGCCGCATTGGGACGCTCACGGCGCGGCAGCACGGTCAGGCCAAAGGCGATGTTATCGAATACCGTCATATGTCGAAACAGCGCATAGTGCTGGAAAACAAAGCCCACTTTACGGTCGCGCGCGTGCATCCGGCTCACGTCGGTACCGTGAAAACGGATATGGCCGCTGGATTGATGCTCCAGCCCGGCGATAATCCGCAATAAGGTGGTTTTACCGGAGCCGGACGGCCCCAACAGCGCAACCATTTGCCCGGAAGGGATATCCAGCGAGATATCATTCAGCACCTGGGTGCGACCAAACGATTTCTTAATATTGGCAATCTCAATGCTCATGATTTCCCTCCTGTTGCGCGCGTTTTTCCTGATTGGCCAGACGCCATTGCAACATACTCTTTAAAAACAGGGTCAAAATAGCCATTAACGTCAGCAGGGCCGCGGCGGTAAACGAACCGACGGTGTTGTAGTCCTGCTGCAGTAATTCAATTTGCAGCGGCAGCGACAGCGTTTCGCCGCGGATCGAGCCGGAAACGACCGACACCGCGCCAAATTCGCCAATCGCGCGGGCGTTGGTCAGCACCACGCCATACAGCAGCGCCCAGCGAATATTGGGTAGCGTCACCCGACGGAACATCTGCCAACCGGAAGCGCCGAGCAGGATCGCCGCTTCATCTTCGTTGCTCCCCTGGCTCATCATCACCGGTACCAGCTCGCGGACCACAAACGGACAGGTGACGAAGATAGTCGCCAGCACCATGCCCGGCCAGGCGAACATGATCTGCAGGTTGTGCTCATCAAGCCAGCCGCCGAGTGGGCCGTTGGAGCCGTAAAACAGTAAATAAACCAGACCTGCCACCACCGGCGAGACGGCGAACGGGATATCCAGCATCGTCAGCAGCAGCTGGCGGCCAGGGAAGGTAAAGCGTGTTACCAGCCAGGCCAGCAGCGTACCGAACACCAGATTCACCGGCACGGTAATCAACGCGATCATCACCGTCAGCCAGATGGCGTGCAGCATGTCCGGATTGGCCAGGTTTTCCAGCACCAGCATTAACCCTTTACTGAAAGCCTGGACAAAAATATAAATCATCGGCACCACGAGGATGAAGGCGGATACCAGCATCCCGACGCCGATCAGAAACCATTTGCCCCAGTTGATCCGGGGCGCGTCATAGCGCTTCAATTGAGTAACTTCCGCCATTAGTGACCTACCACGCGTCGACCAAAGCGACTCTGCAGGGTGTTGATAGAGAACAGCAGCAGCAGCGAAGCCGCGAGGATCACCGAGGCAATCGCGCTCGCCGCCGGGTAATCAAACTCCTGCAAACGAATGAAAATCATCAGCGAAGTCACTTCCGTTTTCCATGCGATGTTACCGGCGATAAAGATCACCGCACCGAACTCGCCAAGGCTGCGGGTAAACGACAGCGCAATCCCCGCCAGCAGGGCTGGCGACAGTTCAGGCAGCACCACTTTGCGGAAACTCTGTAAGCGCGTCGCGCCGAGGGTTTCCGCCGCCTCTTCATATTCCGGCCCTAACTCTTCCAGCACCGGCTGCACGGTACGCACCACAAACGGGATGCTGGTAAAGGCCATCGCCACCGCGATGCCAAGCCAGGTATAGGTCACTTTGATATCAAACTTCGCCAGCCACTCGCCGTACAAGCCATTAACCGAGAACAGCGAGGCCAGCGTCAGGCCCGCCACCGCCGTCGGCAGCGCGAACGGCAGGTCCATTAGGGCATCGAGCAGCGTACGGCCTGGAAAACGATAACGGGTAAGAATCCACGCCATCAGCAGGCCGAACACGCCGTTAAAAATCGAGGCCACGAAGGCCGACAGCAGCGTGACTTTATAGGCGGCAACCACCTGAGGGTTGGTAATCACCTCCCAATACTGCGCCCAGCTCATCTGCGCCAGCTGCATCACCAGCGCGCTGAGCGGCAACAGTAAAATCAGGCACACAAACAGCAGGCTGGTGCCAAGGCTCAGGGTAAAGCCCGGCAGCACGCGCTTGGACGACACAGCCAACATTACTGACGCCCCGCTGCCAGCAGTTTGTCCAGCTCGCCGCCGCTGACGAAGTGGGTTTTCATCACTTCAGGCCAGCTGCCAAACTGGTCTTCCACGCGGAACAGTTCGGTCTGCGGGAATTTATCTTTCAGCGACGCCATCACTTTCGGATCGTTCACGCGATAGTAGTAATCGGTGATGATGGTCTGCGCCTGCGGACTATAGAGATAGTTCAGGTAGGCTTTCGCCGCTTTTTCAGTACCGTTGGCCTTAACGTTTTTGTCTACCCACGCGACCGGGAATTCGGCGAGGATATTGACCTTCGGCACAACGACTTCGAACCCCTGCGCTTCATACTGTTTACGGATGTTGTTAACTTCCGATTCAAAAGTAATCAGCACATCGCCCAACCCGCGCTCGACGAAGGAGGTCGTCGCGCCGCGACCGCCGGTATCGAATACCTCGACGTTCTTCAGAAACTGGGTCATGAACTGTTCGGTTTTGGCTTTATCGCCGCCATCGGCTTTGTCCGCCGCCCCCCAGGCCGCAAGATAGGTATAGCGCGCGTTGCCTGAAGTTTTAGGATTCGGGAAGATCAGCTTCACGTCAGAACGCACCAGATCGTTCCAGTCGTGAATATTTTTGGGGTTGCCCTTACGCACCAGGAACGCCATGGTCGAATAGAACGGCGAGCTGTTATTCGGCAAACGGCTCTGCCAGTCTGCCGGGATCAGGTTGCCTTTATCATGCAGAATCTGGACGTCCGTCACCTGGTTATAGGTCACGACGTCAGCCTTCAGACCTTGCAGAATCGCCAACGCCTGCTTGGAGGAGCCCGCATGTGACTGCTTAATGGTCAGCTTGTCGCCGCCGTTTTCTTTTGCCCACTGCTGTTCAAAAGGCGGATTAAGGGCGGCGAACAGCTCGCGGGAAACATCATAGGAACTGTTCAGCAGTTCAGTCGACTGCGCCTGCGCCACCAGCAGCATGGAAGCTGCCAGCGCCAGATATCCTTTTTTCAGTGATTTAACGGCCATTGCGCACCCTTATCAAAAATGATCATTTACTGATGATCATCATATTTATAACGAGTACGAAAGGAGTAACGGTTTTATATACCGTTTGGCGATTTGGAAGTAGAAAAGAGAATAAGCAACTGGCAAAGCTTTGCTGAAAGCGGCTGTACGTATGCTGGATTCGCTTACACCCTAACCCTCTGGGTTAGGGTTAGGGTGAGGGGAAAAATTACAGCGCCTGAATACGCTCCAGCGACGGCGCGAAGTAATAACCGCCAGTCACCGGTTTAGTGAAGCGCAGCATGGCATCGCGCTTACCGTCGGTATCGCCGAACATACTCAGCAACTGCTGCTCAATGTTATACAGGCGCGCGCAGTAGGCGCAGAAGTACAGGCCGTTAGTGCCGCTGGCGGTACCGTATGGCAGGCTCTGGCGGACGATTTTCAGCCCTTTGCCATCTTCTTTTAAGTCCACGCGGCTCAGGTGCGAAGTAATCGGGCGCTCGTCGCCATCGATCTCTTCATTGGCTTCTTTGGTACGGCCAATCATCATCTCCTGATCCGGCACGCTCATGCGGTTCAGCTGCTTAAGATTGTGCTCCCAGCGTTGCACGAATACGTAGCTGCCGCCCGCGTCAACGCCGTCTTTAATCACCGCGACTTCACGGCGGGTTTCTTCGCCTGCCGGGTTTTCGGTGCCGTCGACAAAGCCGCTCAGATCGCGTTCTTCCACCCAGCGGAAACCGTGAATTTCTTCTTTCACTTCAATGGCGTCGCCGAAAGCGGCCACCGCCGCCTGGGCGACGGAAAAGTTCACTTCATGACGGGCGGATAAAATATGAATCAACACGTCATACTGCGTGGATGGCGCCAGCCCTTTGCCGTAAACCGGAAAATCTTTTAACTCTTCCGCGCCTTCACCACCGCTCAGCTGACGCCAGACGGTATTGCCGAAAGCGACCACCGCGCCGAGTTTGGCGTCAGGGAATTTAGCCTGGAAGGTGGCCACGTTATCGACAAAAATTTTGCTCGCTTCGCGCAGGGCGTTAACGTCCCCTTTTACATTGGCTTCAATCCAAATCGCCGCGCGGCAATGTTCCGGCAAAATGCCGCTCTGAACCTGAGACATCGCTCCTCCTGAAATGATGCAACCACAACGCTATGACGTTGCTAACGCGCCATTGTAACCGTTTTTATCCGCCCACGTGTCTCTTCAGATCAAATTAGCGACGCCAGATAATTTTGCTGACTTTCCAGTTCTTCAGGGTATCGTCGGACGGCATCAGCTCGTCCGGACCGCTCCAGTGGCCGGTAAAGGCGTAGCTGATGTGCTGGCTGCCAGGCGCTTTACATTCCACCACCGCGCCGTTGTCGGGAACGCCTTTCTCGCAGTTGCCGAACGCTTTGCCGTACAGCTCGCTAAACGGGGTACCGATTTTCACGCCGCTGGCGGCGGGAATCGCGCTATCGCGCACATCAATGCGGCTCACCGTACCGCCATCGCCGTTGATAGTCAGCGCCAGCTTGTCATCCTTTAGCGCTTCAAAATAGTGAACGATTTTGCCATCCGCGGTTTTCATTCCGCTGCGCAGACGGTAGCTGCCGCCGAGGGCATCGCTAATTGCCTGTTCATTGAGCGGCGTCGACGCCGTCAGTTTACCCACGCCCTGCTCGGTGACCTCGTTGGAGGAACCAAACCAGTTCCATGGATAGGCAGCCGACCAGTTCACCGCGCTCATCGTTGAGCAGCCGGTTAGCGCCAGCGGAAGCGCGCAAAGCATTAGACGTAGCGATTTCATAACTCAATCCTTTCTGATTCATTCAACGCATGTTGGAGTGCGCGATCGGCAAAAAGTGCCATTAAAGCGCTTCAAGGCGAAAACAGGCGTGCAACCTGCGGCTGGTTATCAGCCACCATAGCGCATAAATATCGGCCGCCAGCAGGGCGATGGTCAGCATGGAAGGCGCCTCGCCGGTGAACCACAGCCACGGCTGCCAGGCCAGCAATAGCGCCTGTGAAGCAATTAGCAGCCAGCGCATCAGCGGCCAGAGACGCGGGAAACGCTGACGCTGACCGCTAAGCAGAAATGCCGCGACCGCCGGTACGCCGGGCAGCAAACCCAGCCAGAAGTTATCGTGATCGGGATAGAACAGGCTCAGCAGCGCATCCCCCTGCTGGCGGGAGGCGCCGGCCATGACGAACAGCACCCAGGTGCGCGCCTGCAGCAACAGCACACCCCAAAACAACAGCGGCAGCCGTAAACGACCCTGGGTATCATAATCGGCAGGAATAAATTCAGTATTCTTCATCTTCAATCAGGCGTTTACCCAGGGTGAGTACATCCGAGTGCTCGTAACCGAGACGCTCGTACATCCCCTGCACCACATCGTTATCGTCACGCACCATAATTGAAATTTTCGGGCAACCGCGGGCGATCAGCTTCTTTTCCAGCCGATTGAGCAGCGCATTAGCGATACCGCGGCCGCGGTATTCCGGATGTACGCCAAGATAGTAAGCGGAGCCGCGGTGGCCGTCGTAACCGCCCATCACCGTCCCCACCACTTCACCGTTCACTTCAGCGACCAGAAACAAGCTCACGTCGTGGTTGAGCTTACGCTCGATATCCATTTCCGGATCGTTCCATGGGCGCAGAAGATCGCAGCGCTCCCAAAGGGTGATCACTTCTTCGAAATCCTGCTGGCGAAAAACGCGAATCTCCATGGTATTCCCCACCATTTACGGTTAAAAACAGTGATTATGGCGCGAATATGACTGATAGCCAATATCAGGCGAAATCATCAGCAAAAAATGGCATAATATCGCTTTGTCATGTATTGAAATGAAAAGTAAAACAATTCTTATTTTGAGTGGTCGTAACGGGAAACGCGATACGATATAACATTGGACATCACTTGTTTACAATTCAGGCCGAATGAGCACTTTTAAACCATTAAAAATACTTGCTTCGCGCCGTCAGGTGCTGAAAGCAGGACTGGCTGCGATGACGCTAACCGGCGTCGCTTCCCAAGCCACTGCCAAAGAGCAGCCGCTAAAAACTTCCAATGGACACAGCAAACCCGTCGCAAAGAAAGCAGGCAGCAGGCGTCTGGTGATGCTTGACCCCGGTCATGGCGGCATCGATACGGGGGCAATTGGCCACAACGGTTCGAAAGAAAAACACGTCGTGCTGGCCATTGCTAAAAATGTGCGCAGCATTTTACGCAGCAACGGCATCGATGCCCGTCTGACGCGTAGCGGCGATACCTTTATTCCGCTGTACGATCGCGTTGAGATCGCCCACCAGCACGGCGCCGATCTGTTTATGTCGATTCACGCCGACGGCTTTACCAACCCGAGTGCGGCCGGCGCCTCCGTCTTTGCGCTCTCCAACCGCGGCGCCAGTAGCGCCATGGCGAAATATCTCTCCGAGCGCGAAAACCGCGCCGATGAGGTCGCCGGTAAAAAAGCGACGGATAAGGACCATCTGCTGCAGCAGGTATTGTTCGATTTGGTGCAAACCGACACCATTAAGAACAGCCTGACGCTCGGCTCGCATATTCTGAAAAAGATTAAGCCGGTGCATAAACTGCACAGCCGCAATACAGAGCAGGCGGCCTTTGTGGTGCTGAAGTCCCCTTCGATTCCCTCGGTGCTGGTCGAAACGTCGTTCATTACCAACCCAAATGAAGAGAAGCTACTCGGCACAACCGCTTTCCGCCAGAAGATTGCTAACGCTATCGCTTCCGGCATTATTAGTTATTTCCACTGGTTCGATAACCAGAAAGCGCATTCGAAGAGACGTTAATGAAACCCGATGTACAGCAGGTCAAAGCCTTCCTTCTTCAGCTGCAGGATGCCATTTGCGCCAAACTCTCCGCCGTTGACGGCAAGGATTTTGTTGAAGATAGCTGGCAGCGCGAAGGCGGCGGCGGCGGACGCAGCCGGGTTTTACGCGACGGCGGCATCTTTGAGCAGGCCGGGGTTAACTTTTCTCACGTCCACGGCGATGCGATGCCCGCCTCGGCTACCGCCCACCGCCCGGAACTGGCCGGGCGCAGCTTTGAAGCAATGGGGGTTTCGCTGGTGGTGCATCCGCGCAACCCCTATGTGCCGACCAGCCACGCTAACGTTCGCTTTTTTATTGCCGAGAAGCCCGGCGCCGACCCGGTGTGGTGGTTCGGCGGCGGGTTTGATCTAACGCCTTATTATGGGTTTGAAGAAGACGCCATTCACTGGCATCGTACTGCCCGCGATTTATGCCTGCCGTACGGCGACGAGGTCTATCCGCGCTACAAAAAGTGGTGCGATGATTACTTCTTCCTTAAGCACCGCAACGAACAGCGCGGCATTGGCGGTCTGTTCTTTGATGATTTAAATACCCCGGACTTCGACCACTGCTTCGCCTTTATGCAGGCAGTGGGCAACGGCTTTACCGACGCTTACCTGCCGATCGTTGAGCGTCGAAAAACCACGCCTTACGGTGAGCGCGAACGCGATTTCCAGCTTTATCGCCGCGGGCGTTATGTGGAATTCAATCTGGTGTGGGATCGCGGCACGCTGTTCGGCCTGCAGACCGGCGGTCGTACGGAGTCTATTCTGATGTCGATGCCGCCGCTGGTGCGCTGGGAGTATGACTACCATCCGCAGGAAGGCAGCCCGGAAGCCGCATTGAGCGAGTTTATTAAAGTCAAAGAGTGGATCTGATTTAGGTCTCCTGAGACAAAAAAGCCCCGGATTACCGGGGCTTACTTTTTTATTGTGCTTACAGCGGCTGGGTCTGCGCTTCCACGACCGCCAGCGCCACCATGTTGACGATACGGCGCACGGAGGCGATAGGCGTCAGAATATGCACCGGCTTAGCGATACCCATCAGTACCGGCCCGACGGTTACCCCTTCCGAACTGGAGACGCGCAGCAGGTTGTAGCTGATACGCGCGGCTTCCATATTCGGCATCACCAGAATATTAGCCGCCCCTTTCAGCGGGCTATCCGGCATACGATCGTTGCGGATGCTCTCCACCAGCGCGGCGTCGCCGTGCATTTCGCCGTCAATCATCAGATCCGGCGCGCTCGCTTTCACCAATTCCAGCGTTTTGCGCATTTTGCTGGCGGACGGGCAATCAGCTGAACCGAAGTTAGAGTGCGACAGCAGCGCCACGCGCGGTTCGATACCAAAACGACGCACGCTTTCCGCCGCCATCAGGGTGATCTCCGCCAGTTCTTCCGGCGATGGATCGTGGTTGACATAGGTATCGGCAATAAAAGTGTTGCCGCTTGGCAGCAGCAGCGCGTTCATCGCCCCGGCGGTGCTGACGCCGTCGCGGAAGCCAAACAGCGGCTGAACCACACGATAGTGCTCATGATAATCGCCGATGGTTCCGCAGATCATCGCATCCGCCTCACCGCGATGAACCATGATCGCGCCAATGACCGAAGTGTTGCTAATGACCGCCCGCTGCGCCTGCTCCTGGGTAATGCCGCGGCGCTTCATCAGCTGGTAGTACTCGCTCCAGTACTCTTTGAAGCGCGGATCGGATTCATTATTGACGATTTCGAAGTCCACGCCCGCTTTAATCTGCAGGCCCAGTTTCTGGATGCGCATTTCAATCACGCTCGGGCGACCGATGAGGATTGGCTTCGCCAGCCCCAGAGAAACCAGCTCCTGCGTGGCGTGCAGCACACGAGTCTCCTCACCTTCCGCCAGCACCACGCGCTTCGGCTCTTTGCGCGCCTGGGAGAAGATCGGCTTCATAAACAGGTTAGTTTTATAAACGAACTCGCTCAGCTTCTCGATGTAGGCATCGAAGTCGGCAATCGGCCGGGTCGCCACGCCTGATTCCATCGCCGCTTTAGCGACCGCTGGCGCGATCTTGACGATCAGGCGCGGATCGAACGGTTTCGGAATAATGTACTCCGGGCCAAAGCTGAGATCCTGGTCGCCATAGGCGGAAGCCACGACTTCGCTCTGTTCGGCATGCGCCAGCTCGGCGATAGCATGAACCGCCGCCAGCTTCATCTCTTCGTTTATCGCCGTCGCGCCAACATCCAGCGCGCCGCGGAAGATGAACGGGAAGCACAGCACGTTGTTGACCTGGTTTGGATAGTCGGAACGGCCGGTACAAATAATCACGTCGTCGCGCACTTCCTTCGCCAGCGGCGGCAGGATTTCCGGCTCCGGGTTCGCCAGCGCGAGGATCAGCGGCGAGCGCGCCATCTTCTTGACCATCTCCGGAGTCAGAACTTTCGGCCCGGAGCAGCCAAGGAAAATGTCCGCGCCATCGATGACATCGTCGAGGGTACGTTTCCCGTCGTCTTCCACCGCGTAGGCCGCTTTGGTTTCCGCCATGTTGGCTTCGCGGTCTTTATAGATAACGCCTTTGGAGTCGCAGACCACGATATTGTGTTTCTGCATTCCCAGCGCCACCAGCAGGTTCATACAGGCGATAGCCGCCGCTCCCGCGCCGGAGACCACCATCCGCACATCAGAGAGATTCTTCTCAACCACCCGCAGACCGTTGAGGATCGCCGCGGTGCTGATAATCGCCGTGCCGTGCTGATCGTCGTGAAACACCGGAATATTCATGCGTTCACGCAGTTTCTGCTCAATGTAGAAACATTCCGGCGCTTTAATATCTTCGAGGTTGATGCCGCCAAACGTCGGCTCCAGGGCGGCGACGACATTAATGAATTTGTCAGGATCCAACTCATCGACTTCAATATCGAACACATCGATACCGGCGAACTTTTTAAACAGAACGCCCTTTCCTTCCATTACCGGTTTTCCGGCCAGCGCGCCGATATTGCCTAAACCGAGGACGGCGGTACCGTTAGAGACCACCGCAACAAGGTTGCCGCGAGCGGTGTATTTGTAAGCGGCCAAAGGATCCTTCTCAATTTCCAGGCACGGCGCGGCAACGCCCGGCGAATATGCCAGCGCCAGATCGCGTTGGGTCGCCAGGGGTTTAGTCGGCGACACCTGAATTTTCCCGGGCACCGGGAACTCGTGGAAATCGAGGGCGCTTTGTTTCAACTGCTCATCCATTTTATGGTTCCTTTCACGTATCGAATCGTAGGGGGTGAAGCGTGATGGCGAGCCGTCGGCCCGCCTTAAGGCGAGGCTTAGTATCGCGCCTGACGGCGGTTTAAACTTTGAAGGCCGCCATACTCTTGCCATCACAAAGGTCTGGTTGTTATCAATTTATAATATTTATGTAACCTAGTTTCACGGTCAATGATAGCCCCGTCTGCTATGCTTTTTAGTTATGTACCTCATCACGACCTCTACCGCATAACGACAAGAACTCATGCAACTTATTGTTCCAGGAGTACTTTTTAATGAACCAGCTAGACAGTATCAAACAATTCACCACCGTAGTCGCCGACAGCGGCGACATTGAATCTATCCGCCACTATCAGCCTGAAGATGCCACCACCAACCCTTCGCTGCTCTTAAAGGCTGCCGGACTGGATAACTACGCCGGGCTTATCGATGATGCCCTCGCCTGGGCTGCAAAACAGGGCGGCAACCGCGAGACGCAGGTCGCCAATGCCTGCGATAAACTGGCGGTCAATTTTGGTGCGGAAATACTCAAAAGCATCCCAGGGCGCGTCTCCACCGAAGTCGATGCCCGTCTCTCCTTCAATCGTGAAAAAAGTATCGAGAAAGCGCGCCATCTGGTCGCTCTTTATCAGGAAATGGGGATCGATAAGTCGCGGATCCTGATCAAACTAGCCTCCACCTGGGAAGGGATCCGCGCCGCGGAGGTGCTGGAAAAAGAAGGGATTCACTGCAACCTGACGCTGCTGTTCTCTTTCGCCCAGGCTCGCGCCTGTGCTGAAGCCGGCGTGTTTCTGATTTCGCCCTTCGTCGGGCGTATTTACGACTGGTATCAGGCGCGTCAGCCGTTAGATCCTTACGTGGTTGATGAAGACCCGGGGGTGAAATCGGTTCGCAATATCTACGACTATTTCAAACTCCATAAGTACAACACCATCGTGATGGGCGCCAGCTTCCGCCGCACCGAACAAATCCTCGCGCTGGTCGGCTGCGACCGCCTCACCATCTCCCCAGCCTTGTTACAAGAGCTGCAGGCCAGCGACGCGCCGGTAATACGCAAACTCATCCCCGCTCATCAGATACTGCCACGCCCGGTTCCGATGAGCGAAGCGGAATTCCGCTGGGAGCATAACCAGGATCCGATGGCGGTAGAAAAACTGGCGGAAGGTATTCGCCAGTTCGCCGTCGATCAACGCAAACTGGAAGATCTGCTAGCAGCAAAACTGTCATCCTTTGTCACGGAGTAAACGACTATGTCCCGAAGAGAGCTTGCTAACGCCATTCGCGCCCTGAGCATGGACGCCGTCCAGAAAGCCAATTCCGGCCACCCCGGCGCTCCGATGGGGATGGCGGATATCGCCGAAGTGCTGTGGAACGATTTTCTCAAGCACAACCCGACAAATCCGCACTGGTACGATCGCGATCGTTTCATTTTGTCTAACGGCCATGCTTCGATGCTGCTGTATAGCCTACTGCATTTGACCGGCTACGATCTGCCGATGAATGAGCTGAAAAACTTCCGCCAGCTGCATTCGAAAACGCCGGGTCACCCGGAACATGGTTATACCCCCGGCGTGGAAACCACCACCGGGCCGCTCGGCCAGGGGCTGGCTAACGCCGTCGGGATGGCTATCGCCGAACGTACGCTGGCGGCGCAGTTTAACCGTCCCGGCCACGACATCGTCGATCACTACACCTGGGTGTTTATGGGCGATGGCTGTCTGATGGAGGGGATTTCTCACGAGGCCAGTTCGCTGGCGGGCACCCTGGGATTAGGCAAGCTGATCGGGTTCTACGATCACAACGGTATCTCTATTGACGGCCACGTTGAAGGCTGGTTCACCGACGATACCGCCGAGCGCTTTCGCGCCTACCACTGGCACGTGATTGGCGATATCGACGGTCACGACCCCCAGGCGGTGAAGCAGGCAATCCAGGAGGCGCAGGCGGTAACAGACAAACCCTCGCTGATTATTTGCCGCACCATAATCGGCTTTGGTTCACCAAATAAAGCCGGTTCCGAAGAGTCGCACGGCGCGGCATTGGGGGAAAAAGAGGTCGCGCTGGCCCGCGAACAGCTGGGCTGGAAATATCCGCCGTTTGAAATCCCGAAAGAAATTTATCAGGGCTGGGATGCGCGGCCGCGCGGCGAGAAAGCAGAACATGCGTGGAATGAAAAATTCGCCGCTTATCAGCAGCAGTATCCAGAACTGGCGGCTGAGCTTAAACGGCGCATGGAAGGCGAGCTCCCGGCTAACTGGCAAAAAACGGCGCGCGATTATGTGGCAAAGCTGCAGTCGGAGCCGGCGAAGATCGCCAGCCGTAAGGCTTCGCAAAATGCGCTTAACGCTTACGGCCCGGATTTGCCTGAGCTGCTCGGTGGTTCCGCCGACCTGGCGCCCAGTAACCTGACGATCTGGTCCGGCTCGAAATCGATTAAAGAGGATCAGGCGGGTAATTATATCCACTACGGCGTACGTGAATTCGGTATGACCGCGGTAGCTAACGGCATCGCCCTGCACGGCGGTTTTATTCCCTATACCTCGACCTTCCTGATGTTCGTCGAATACGCGCGCAACGCCGCGCGCATGGCGGCGCTGATGAAGGCGCATCAGATTATGGTCTATACCCATGACTCAATCGGCCTTGGCGAAGACGGTCCAACACACCAGGCGGTAGAGCAGCTGGCAAGCCTGCGGCTGACGCCCAATTTTAGTACCTGGCGGCCGTGCGATCAGGTGGAAACCGCCGTCGCCTGGCAGGCGGCCATTGAGCGCAAGGACGGCCCTACCGCATTAATCCTTTCGCGACAGAATCTGGCGCAAATGGCCCGTACGCCGGAACAGGTGCAGGAAATTGCTCGCGGCGGTTACGTTCTGAAGGATGCGGGCGGCAAGCCGGATCTCATCCTGATCGCCACCGGTTCGGAAGTCGAGATCGCCGTTCAGGCGGCGGAGACGCTGCTGGCCAGCGGCATAAACGTGCGGGTGGTGTCGCTGCCTTCCACCGACGTTTTCGATGCTCAGGATGAGGCCTGGCGCGAGTCGGTGCTGCCTTCCGATGTTAGCGCCCGCGTCGCTATCGAAGCCGGTATCGCCGACTACTGGTATAAATATGTCGGCCTGAAAGGCGCAATTGTTGGTATGACCCGCTACGGGGAATCGGCGCCCGCCGACAAGCTGTTCCCGTTCTTCGGCTTTACCGCTGAACATATTGTCGAAGTCAGCCGTAAGGTGCTTAACGGGTGATCCATAGTGTGGGCCAGGCGTCTGGCCCCTGCCAGTTATCGCACTGCGGTTGCTGAGCGTAGCGGGTCAAATTGAACCGCTGGCCGTCATAACGCCAGCGGGTTTGGATCCCGCAATCGCCCGGCGCGCGGCCTTTATCGAAGGTCACCAGTTCATGACGCTGCTCGTCAAAGCTGGCGTTAATCAACTCAATATCACGCGGCGCATTGCCGGGCGGCTGGAAAGGCAGCGCCAGGCGCACCTGGCGGGCAAGATGCGGCGTTTTGCGCGACACCAGCCACGCCAGCCAAACGGTATTGTAGGCGCCCGCTTCGCAACTGGTCATCAGCAGAACTTTCTCATCGGTCAGCGCGGTGACGCGGATTTCCCGGCGGAAAGGATCGAGCGAACAGGGGCTGGCGTTCATCCGCTCATTGCCGTAATCGATAAGCTCATTTAGTTCGTCGCGGCTGAGGGGCGACTGCGCCACCTCCGCTTTGCCTACGGTGCGCAACGCCGGCGCTGGCGGTACGCTGAGCGGTGGTTCTTCACCTTTGCCGACCCACGCGGTTTCGCTGCCGACCCGCTTTTGCCGATTATCAATAAATAGCAGCGCGGCCTTCAGGCCCTTCAATGAAATGCTTTGCAGACCGTTTTGCAGGGTAATCTCTTTCCCCTCCTGGGCCTGCTGCAGGAAAGCGTCGATACTGACGCTATCACCGGTTTTAATCAGCTTATCGGCAATCTGCCAATGTTTACCGTCAAAATGCAGCGGTTTTCCATCTAGCTGCAGCCGCGGGCCGATGGCCGCCAGCGCGGCAACCGGATTACCGACGCCGCCAAGTTCGATGCGTAAAGCGGCATCGGTGGCTGCCCCCGCGCTGCGGCTTAACGTCATCACCAATCCATGATGCAGCCCGACATTACGCGTGACGCAATAATTTTGATTGTTGCAGGTGACAAGCCAGTCTCCAAACAACTGCTGGGCTGGCGCCGCCCACGCCAACGACGTCGGCAGAAAACCGAAAAAAAGCAGCATTAAAACCCGATGAAACATGAGCGGCACAATCCCGAAGTATGACTGACAGAGTGATTTCTAATTCATCATTATCATCAGCACTGGCGGGGTTTTGCTCAATCAGATTTATCAGAGATCCCGCGACATCAGGCCGGAATTTTGTAGGTATTGCAGCAGGATCACCGCTTTGCCATCCTGAATTTCACCGCTGGCGACCATCTCCAGCGCCCGGACGAACGGCAGTTCCAGCACCTCAATATCTTCATCATCCACGCCGCCGCCCCGGTTAGCGCGCTGCGCTTCGCTGTATTCGGCGATAAAAAAGTGAATCAGTTCGGTCACGCCGCCGGGCGACATATAGAGTTCGAAGACCTTGCGCGCCTCGCCGACCTGATAGCCGGTCTCCTCAATCGCCTCCTTGCGGATGCATACCTCTGGCGCGTCGTTATCCAGCAGTCCGGCGCAGGTTTCAATCAGCATGCCATCAGGGTTGCCGTTAACCCAGGTGGCGACGCGGAACTGACGCACCAGTACCACGCTCTGCTTGTTGGGGTTGTAAAGCAGAACCGTGGCGCCGTTGCCGCGATCGTACACTTCGCGTTTGTGACGCACGACGCTGCCGTCGCGGCGCGTCAACTCATAGGTCATGTTGCGCAGCAGAAAGTAGTTTTCGGAGAGGATTTTATCTTTAATGACGTGAATATTAAGTGACATGCAAACTCCGCAGCGTGAAATAACCCAGTCATACTACGCCGCGGAGCCTGCTTTGTCGTTAGTGCGGCAGTGCGGAAGCGACACCAAGATAGTCTATGATCCCCTGCGCGGCATGCCGCCCTTCCGCCATCGCCGTCACCACCAAATCCGCGCCGCGTACCGCGTCGCCGCCGGCAAAGATCTTCTGATTACTGGTCTGGTAACGATAGCGGCTCTCCACGTTCGCCTTGATCCGCCCGCGACTGTCCAACTGTACCCCTGCGGCTTCCAGCCACGGCATCGAATGCGGGTGGAAACCAAACGCCATAATGACCGCATCGGCAGGTATCACAAATTCGCTGCCGGGGATCGGCGACGGGCTGCGGCGGCCCTGAGCGTCCGGTTCGCCAAGCCGGGTACGCAGAAAACGCACGCCGCTGACCCGGCCGCCCTCGCCGAGCTCAAGGGTGATCGGCTGAACATTGAATTCAAAGTTCGCCCCCTCTTCGCGGGCGTTTTTGACCTCTTTTTTCGACCCCGGCATGTTAGCTTCATCCCGACGATAGGCGCAGGTGACCCGTTGCGCGCCGTGGCGCAGCGCGGTACGCACGCAGTCCATCGCCGTATCGCCGCCCCCCAGCACGACAACATTCAGCCCGGCGGTATCGATATAAGGTTCATCGACCAGCGCTTCCAGCCCCATCACTTGTTTAGTGTTGGCGATAAGGAACGGCAGCGCTTCATACACGCCCGGCGCCTCCTCATTGGGCAGACCGGCTTTCATCGAGCGATAGGTACCGGCGCCGACGAAAACCGCGTCATAGTCTGCAAGCAGTTGAGCGAGTTCGATGTCTTTGCCCACCTCGCAGTTCAGTTCAAAGCGGATGCCCATTTGGCTGAAAATCTCGCGCCGACGGGCCAGCAATGATTTATCCAGCTTGAAAGGCGGAATACCGAAAGTCAGCAAGCCGCCGATTTCCGGGTGGCGATCGAACACCACCGGCGCCACGCCGCTACGCGCCAGAAGGTCGGCGCAGGCCAGGCCCGCAGGCCCGGCGCCGATGATGGCAACCTTCTTGCCGCTGGCTTTTACCGCCGAAAGGTTCGGGCGCCAGCCGTCGGCCAGCGCCTGGTCGGAGATATAGCGTTCGATGTTGCCGATAGTCACCGAGCCGCTCTCGTCGCGCAGCGTGCAGACGCCTTCGCACAGGCGATCCTGCGGGCAGACGCGGCCGGTGATTTCCGGCAGACAGTTGGTTTGATGGGAAAGCTCAACGGCGCTGGCGATGTCGCCGGCTTTTACCCGCTCGATCCACTGCGGAATATGGTTATGCAGCGGACAGGTCCACTCGCAGATGCTGCGATCGCCGCATTTCAGACAGCGTTGCGTTTCCCGCCGCGCCTGTTCGGCGCTGAAGGGCAAATAGATTTCGCCAAAGTGCTGTTTACGCACATCAGCCGCCAGTTTATCCGCCTCGCCGCGCGCGGGCGTGGCCGCCATCTGGCTGGCCTTATCGCCAGAGGTTGACGCTAAAGCGGTGAAAGTACGATGTTGCCACGACGCCGCATCTGCACGCGCTGCCCGCAGGCGCCGCGTTTTCGCCATCTCGCTTAGCATGGAATCGGTCGCCAGCTGTAATGCCTGCGCCGGACAATTCTGCACGCAGGCCGGCCCGGCTTGGCGCTCATAGCATAAGTCGCACTTGTGCGCCGTTGCCCTGCCGTCTGGCGTGACGACGATTTGCATCACGCCAAAGGGGCAAGCCACCACGCAGGATTTACAGCCAATACATTTTTCTCCATGCACCAATACGCTGTCATCCTGCTGGCTAATAGCGCCATTAGGGCAGCTACGCACGCAGGGCGCGCCTTCACAGTGACGACAGGTTACCGTGTTACGCTGATTCTGGTTTTTAATAACGGTAATACGCGGCAAAAAGCGCTGTGGGGTCAAGACATGTTGTTCGCCATTATGCGCCATCACGCAGGCCACTTCGCAGCCCCTGCATCCGATGCATTTGCGACTATCGCTCATAATAAAGTGGTTCATACATCCTTCCGGCTTATCGCTAATAACCCCTCATTTAGTATGACTGTTTATTACCTGACATCATGACCGTGGGACAATGGTCATTTGCCCAGAAATCGGCTTTTCTCGCCAGAATCCGGTTTAGATCAAAAATATTGACCTGAATGAAATTTTGTTTCATTTAGCTGAGCAATAATAGGCGGCTTTGACGGAATGACAGAAAAGACGTGATAAGCGCATATAAATTCAGAGAGGAGCGGCAGAGGTTTCTTTACGCTCTCATAAAAGACACATGATAAATTACACTATCTCCTTAATTTCTCCACGATTGCCTGCGGGGTTAACTATAAAGTGTCACAAGCTGCGCAATAACAAAAAATGTATACAATGAGGTCCTGATTCCGATGGCGAATTTCTTTATCGATCGCCCCATCTTTGCCTGGGTTTTGGCTATTCTGTTGGTCCTGACCGGCACGTTGGCAATTTTGTCGCTCCCCGTAGAACAATATCCGGATTTGGCGCCGCCTAACGTCCGGGTGACGGCCAATTATCCCGGCGCCTCCGCGCAGACGCTAGAGAATACCGTCACCCAGGTTATCGAACAGAATATGACCGGCCTCGATAACCTCATGTACATGTCATCGCAGAGTAGCGCCACCGGTCAGGCAACGGTTACCCTGAGCTTTACCGCCGGTACCGACCCGGATGAGGCCGTGCAGCAGGTACAAAACCAGCTGCAATCGGCGATGCGTAAACTGCCGCAGGCGGTACAGAATCAGGGGGTCACGGTGCGCAAAACCGGCGACACCAACATTCTCACTCTCGCGTTTGTCTCTACCGACGGCAGCATGGATAAGCAGGATATTGCCGACTACGTCGCCAGTAACGTGCAGGATCCTCTAAGCCGCGTCAACGGCGTCGGCGATATCGACGCCTACGGTTCGCAGTACTCAATGCGTATCTGGCTCGATCCGGCGAAACTCAACAGCTATCAGATGACGGCGAAAGATGTGACTGACGCCATCGAATCGCAGAACGCGCAGATTGCCGTCGGCCAGTTGGGCGGTACCCCGTCGGTGGATAAACAGGCGCTGAACGCCACCATCAACTCACAATCGCTGCTGCAAACGCCGCAGCAGTTCCGCGATATTACCCTGCGCGTGAATCAGGATGGTTCGGAAGTCACTCTGGGCGACGTCGCCAGCGTCGAAATGGGCGCTGAAAAATATGATTATCTGAGCCGCTATAATCGTCAGGCCGCTTCGGGACTGGGAATTAAGCTCGCCTCCGGCGCCAACGAAATGGCCACCGCCGAGCGCGTTATCGCCCGTCTTGATGAACTGTCGCAATATTTTCCTCACGGGCTGCAGTATAAAGTCGCCTACGAGACCACCTCTTTTGTAAAAGCCTCGATTACCGATGTGGTAAAAACGCTGCTGGAGGCGATTCTGCTGGTGTTCCTGGTCATGTATTTGTTCTTGCAGAACTTCCGCGCGACCCTGATCCCGACCATCGCCGTGCCGGTGGTATTGATGGGCACCTTCGCGGTGCTCTACGCCTGCGGCTACAGTATTAACACCCTGACGATGTTCGCGACGGTGCTGGCTATCGGCCTGCTGGTCGATGACGCCATCGTCGTGGTCGAAAACGTCGAGCGCATTATGAGCGAGGAAGGGCTCTCGCCGCGCGAAGCGACGCGAAAATCGATGAAGCAGATCCAGGGCGCGCTGGTCGGTATCGCTATGGTGCTATCGGCGGTATTCGTGCCCATGGCCTTCTTCGGCGGCACCACCGGCGCCATTTACCGCCAGTTCTCCATTACCATCGTTTCAGCAATGGTGCTGTCGGTGCTGGTAGCGATGATCCTCACCCCGGCGCTGTGCGCCACGCTGTTAAAACCGATTCACAAAGGCGAAGTACATGGTCAAAAAGGGTTCTTTGGCTGGTTTAACCGCGCCTTCAACCGCAGCGCCAGCCGCTATGAAACTTTCGTAGGCAAAATTCTCCACCGCTCGCTGCGCTGGATTTTGATTTACGTCCTGCTGCTCGGCGGCATGGTGCTGCTGTTCCTGCATCTGCCGACTTCGTTCCTGCCGCTGGAAGACCGCGGTATGTTCACGACCTCGATACAGCTCCCGAGCGGTTCCACCCAACAGCAGACGCTGAAAGTGGTGCAGAAAGCGGAAGATTATTTCCTCAATAACGAGAAGAGTAACGTCGAGTCGGTGTTTGCTACCGTTGGCTCCGGCCCCGGCGGCAACGGCCAGAACGTCGCTCGTATGTTTGTCCGCCTTAAAGACTGGGACCAGCGAGACCCGACAACCGGTTCCTCGTTCGCTATCATTGAGCGCGCGACCAAAGCCTTCAATAAAATTAAAGAAGCGCGCGTTTTTGCCAGCAGCCCGCCGGCCATCAGCGGTCTTGGCAGCTCCGCGGGCTTCGATATGGAGCTCGAAGACCACGCCGGTAATGGTCACGAGGCGTTGATGTCAGCACGCGACAAGCTGCTGGAGCTGGCGGCGAACAACGACCAGCTCACCCGCGTGCGCCACAACGGTCTGGACGACAGCCCGCAGCTACAGGTTGATATCGACCAGCGTAAAGCCCAGGCGCTGGGGGTCTCTATTGATGATATTAACGATACGCTGCAGACCGCCTGGGGTTCGAGCTACGTAAACGACTTTATGGATCGCGGACGCGTGAAGAAGGTCTACGTCCAGGCAGCGGCGAAATATCGCATGCTGCCTGACGATATCAATTTGTGGTATGTGCGTAACAGTAGCGGCACCATGGTACCGTTCTCCGCCTTCGCCACCTCGCGTTGGGAAACGGGGTCACCGCGCCTCGAACGTTACAATGGCTACTCAGCGGTCGAGATCGTCGGTGAGGCCGCGCCAGGCGTCAGTACCGGTACCGCCATGACCATCATGGAAGAGTTAGCCAAACAGCTACCGAACGGTTTCGGCCTTGAATGGACGGCGATGTCCTATCAGGAGCGTTTGTCTGGCGCTCAGGCGCCTGCCCTGTACGCCATTTCTCTGCTGGTGGTGTTCCTGTGTCTGGCGGCGCTATATGAAAGCTGGTCGGTACCATTCTCGGTGATGCTGGTGGTGCCGCTGGGGGTTATCGGCGCGCTGCTGGCGACCTGGATGCGCGGCCTGGAAAACGACGTCTACTTCCAGGTTGGTCTGTTGACGGTCATCGGCCTGTCGGCAAAGAACGCCATCCTGATTGTTGAGTTCGCCAACGAACTGAACCAGAAAGGCGAAGATCTGCTGATCGCCACGCTATCGGCCTGCCGCCAGCGTCTACGCCCGATACTGATGACCTCGCTGGCGTTTATCTTCGGCGTGCTGCCGATGGCCACCAGTACCGGCGCGGGTTCCGGCAGTCAGCATGCGGTCGGTACCGGCGTCATGGGCGGGATGCTCTCCGCCACCGTGCTGGCCATCTTCTTTGTACCGCTGTTCTTCGTGTTGGTGCGCCGCCGCTTCCCGCTGAAAGAGAGGCCGGAATAAACCTGCAAATAACAGAAAAGGCGACTGTCATAGTCGCCTTTTTCATGGGTCAAACATTGTCTTCAGTACCGACAAAGCCAGATTTTATTTACGCAGCATGTCTTCGATAAAATCTTTCCAGTTCCCCAGTTCATGTTCAATCATAATAGCCTCTCTTATTATTATGGCGATTTTAGGTAATTTCCCCGCTCAGGAGAAGTTCGTCCGATCTATCGCTCTAATCGCTTTTCTTGTCGCCGCAAACCTTGAATACTCTGGCTTGCCGCTACCATAAGCCGGTTCATGTAAATTTAATGTGACATAGAGCAACATTAAGCAACATTTTGTTAATATCAGAATTCCTGTAATTCATTATCTTAGTCTGCCGTGAAAAAGAACAAATTTTAATCAGACAAGACTGAAAAGTTATATTTATCCAGCCAATTCACGTATTATTTAACAAAACTTATATATTCGGAAAAGACTGAGAAACATATTCTTTTAACGTGAAGGTTTAATTATGTTGACCATGTACGGCATCAAAAACTGCGACACCATTAAAAAGGCCCGCCGCTGGCTGGAAGCCCATCAGATTGACTATCGCTTCCATGATTATCGTGTTGACGGACTGGACCGCGAATTGCTGAATACCTTTATTGCCGAATTAGGCTGGGAAGCGCTGCTTAACACCCGCGGCACCACCTGGCGCAAACTCGATGAATCGGTCCGCACTGGGATCGATAATGCCGATGCGGCGGCGGCGTTGATGCTGGAAATGCCGGCAATTATCAAACGCCCATTGCTCTGCGCGCCCGGTCAGCCTATGCTGCTGGGCTTTAGCGAAGCAAACTACGAAAAATTTATTAACGAGGTGTAGTCTATGTCTTGCCCGGTCATTGAGCTGGCTCAGCAGCTTATTCGCCGCCCTTCCCTTAGCCCCAATGATGCGGGATGCCAGGCGTTAATGATTGAACGTCTGCGGGCGATCGGTTTTACCGTTGAAGCGATGGACTTCGGCGATACGCAAAATTTCTGGGCCTGGCGTGGACAGGGTGAAACGCTGGCCTTTGCCGGCCATACCGATGTGGTGCCGGCCGGCGATGCCGACCGCTGGATCAACCCGCCGTTTGAACCAACTATTCGCGATGGCATGCTGTTTGGCCGCGGCGCGGCGGATATGAAAGGGTCGTTGGCGGCGATGGTTGTCGCCGCCGAGCGCTTTGTCGCGCAGTATCCGAACCACAAAGGCCGTCTGGCGTTTCTCATCACCTCAGATGAAGAAGCCAGCGCCACCCATGGCACGGTAAAAGTGGTCGAAACGCTGATGGCGCGTAACGAGCGCCTTGATTACTGCCTGGTCGGCGAACCTTCAAGTACCGAAGTGGTTGGCGATGTCGTGAAAAATGGCCGTCGCGGTTCACTCACCTGTAACCTGACGATTCATGGAGTCCAGGGCCACGTCGCTTATCCGCACCTCGCCGATAACCCGGTACACCGCGCGGCGCCGATGCTGGCGGAGCTGGTGGCTATTGAATGGGATAAAGGCAATGAGTACTTCCCGCCGACCAGCATGCAAATCGCCAACGTGCAGGCTGGCACCGGCAGTAACAACGTCATCCCTGGCGATATGTTCGTTCAGTTCAACTTCCGTTTCAGCACCGAGCTGACCGACGAGATGATCAAAGCACGCATCATCGCGCTGCTGGAAAAATATCAGCTGCGCTATACCGTCGAATGGTGGCTTTCCGGCCAGCCATTCCTGACCGGCCGCGGCAATCTTGTCGATGCGGTAGTGAACGCCATTGAGCACTATAATGAAGTAAAACCGCAGTTGCTAACCACCGGCGGTACCTCTGACGGACGCTTTATCGCCCGCATGGGCGCGCAGGTAGTTGAACTGGGTCCGGTGAATGCGACCATTCATAAAATTAATGAATGCGTCAATGCCGCCGACCTGCAGCTGCTGGCGCGGATGTATCAACGCATCATGGAACAACTGGTCGCCTGACGACAATAACGATTACCCTGCAGCGCCGCTGCGGGGTAAAAAGAGGACACAGCATGGAATGGCTTATCAACCACTGGTGGATTCTGGTGTTGGTATTTTTAGTCGGCGTGATGATCAACGTGATTAAAGATCTTAATCGCGTCGACCCGAAAAAATATCTCGATAACAAACCGGATCTGCCGCCGCATCGCGACTTCAATAGCAAGTGGGATGACGACGACGACTGGCCGAACAAAGACCAGCCGAAGAAGTAAACCTGCGCTCCCCGTCATCGCGTAGGCTGGATGCATTCCCGGGTAGCGGCTGACGCCTTACCCGGGCTACCCATCCCAGCCGACGTTGTGCCGCGGGGCCATTACAGCATTTCGATTATATCGTCATCTTTCGGCGTACCGCCGCTCAACGCTTCATCAAAATAGTGCTTCGGTACGGTATAACACAGACGGTCGAGGGCAAACTGCATGCTCCGGTCATCAATGGCATGTCCGAGATCTTCAACGATATCCAGCGTGACATCTCCCCCCAGCTCCTGCAGCCGCTCCTGCGCGGAGACCGCCCACGCCAGATCGATCACCCGATCCTCGCCGCCGTGGATCAGATGCACGGTGGTTTGCGTAGTAGCCGTTTGCGGCAGCGTCGCGTAACGGCCGTTAAAGGCAATCACACGCGACGCCAGCCCTGGCTCGGCTTTAATACTCTCAAGCGACATAATCGCCCCCTGCGAAAAACCGATCAGCGCCGTCGCCTGTGGGCCTAAACCGCTCTGTTTTTGCCAGTAGCGCACCGTTTCAATAAAGGTCGGCATAATGGCATCGATGCGTTGCTGACGATTCTCTTCCGTCACGCCTTGCACCGAAAACCACTGCCGCGCCGGCGCCGGGCCGCAGGGTTCTGCGCCACCGATACTGACAATGAGCGCATTGGGAAATTGCGGCGCAAACCAGCTACCAATTTGCCCCATCGAAACCGGATTATCGCCAACGCCATGAAACAGCAGCAGCAACTGTTGCGCAGGTGTTGCCGGGCTCTGAACAATAAAGTGATCGTGTTTCATGGTTATCTCCTGATGTCTCAGATAAGCAGGAATCTGGCTCCTGATTGATGCAAGGCAGTTTACGCCGCGCAGAGAATATGACCATGCCATTTAACTGAATGAGTTAGTTAAAAAAATTGCAGCTTCCTGACCCACTCGTCCAGCCGTTGCGCGCGGGCAGGATCGAGGCCTGACAGCGCCGCCGCCGCCTCTTCCCGCAGTAGCCCCAACAGCGCCTTGCGCCCGGATAAACCAAGGTTTGCGCACAGCGCTGCCTCATCGTGCTGCGCTAATCGCGCACGAAGCGCCACTAACGGCAGCGGCGTCACCTGCAGAAGCCGGTTCAGACTCCCGGCCGCCGTCAACAGTGGACGATGCGCAAAGGCAAAACCGGCAATCTCCAGCCAGTCCTCCTCAGTAAGCATAGCTGTTTCATCTGCCGTCACCGGAGCGCGTTCATCACGCCACTGACTTAGCCAGCGTTCATCCCGCGCCAGCCGTTGATGTTCGCGCCAGGCCAGTTGCTGCCCCGCTGCACTGAGCGGATAAAGCGCCATCGCCGTATAGCAACCGCTGCTCGCCTCGCGATGCGTGCCCATCCGCACCAGCAGAAAACCGCAGCGCTGCCAGAAGCGCCATAGTTCAGGGGTATAACCAAAGCTGACGGAGAGATAGTCACAGCCGTGCGTCTGCTTGACGGCATGGGCGATTAAACGCTGCCCCAGCCCTTCGCGCTGACGCGCTGGATGTACGGCAATACGGCTGACGCGCCTGCCGGTCAGCGTCGCCGCCAGCGGGCTGCCGCCATGCGCGGCCAATGACTGGGCCACAAGATTGCCGCGCGGGCGGCGATATCCAGCCCAGACGGCACGGCTAAGTTCAGGTTCAAGCCCTCCCTCCTCCACCAGCCACACCGCGCCAGCGACGCCATCCCCGCAGCGAGCCACGGTAAAGTGCTGGCCCGGCGCATCCATCATCCTGCGCAAATCCAGCGGCGACGTGCGGTAATGCGCGCCGGAAAGCAGTTGATAAGCCTCTGATGGGCGCGTGGGTTGTTCGCGCCAGGCATCCTGGCTTAACGTCTCCAGCTGCGGTTCCCCATGTGGCACATGGAGAAACGCCTCATCGTTAAATAATAATAACCGGTCGATAACCGACTCCAGCGGGCAACCCGGCGCCCAGCGAATCGGCAACGACAGATGATACCGCCGTAGCGTTGGGAAACCGGCGCAGAACTTCAATAAGAAGCCGCGACCGGTACCCTCATAGCCCTGAACCGTCGTCGTTAACAGCGTATGGGGAAAACGCGCCGTCAGCTGGCGCAGCGTCGGTGCCGGGATAGCGGCAGCCTCATCGACCACCAGCCAGTCGGCTTTCGCGTCGCTTGCCAGCAGGGCATCAGGCGCCATAAAGCACATCTTCTCCCCCGCAAAAGCGGCGATGACCGCTGTCGCGTCGCGCGTCGGCGCGGTGACGATGGCGGAGCCGATGAGCTGATGGATCAACATTCCCGCCAGCGCGGATTTACCGCGCCCGCGCCCGGCGGTGACGGCGGCAATTTCCGGGGGCGATGACAGTAGTGACGAAAGAATGGCTGCCTGTTCGGCCTGCGGGTAGCCATCGGCAGCGTGCCAGTCTCTGCGCGGCGCGGCCTCCGGCAACCGTAAGCCGTCGCCCTGTCGCCACAGCGCGACCTCAGGATCCGCGCTAAAGAGTTGAAGACAGCGATGGACAAAGTTAGGGGTGGCGATCGGTTCAGACGTATCGCTCCAGCGCAGCGAATCCCCATCCGCCTGCTCAGGCCAGCGGGCAAAATCCGGCGCAAGGAGCACTAACCAACTGCTGGCGCGGAGCGTACCGCCGAGGGCAGCAAAAGCCGCCACGTCAAAACCGTGACGAGCATCGAAGAAGGCATGCAGGAACTCGCGCCCGAGCAGCGTTTTCAGCGCGCCCGACGCCACGCAGGGTTCCTGCTGCGGCAACGCGCCAACCCATAGACTATCGCCGCCCAGCCGCTCTCGCAGCTCAACGGCCTGCGCCAGACACCAATGTTCGTCGCCGCTGAGCACCAGCAGGCGACGAATACCCTCGCGCGCCATCTGCGCGGTCAGGTCAAGCAGCGTTTCCATCGGCAAACGTTAGCGAAGCGCGCTGCCGAAGGTATTACACTGCGAAGGATCGCCGCTATCGAAACCGCGTTTGAACCACGTATAGCGCTGCTGGGAGGTTCCATGGGTGAAGCTGTCCGGCACCACGCGGCCCTGGCTCTGCTCCTGCAGACGATCGTCGCCGATGGCCTCAGCGGCATTGAGCGCCTCTTGCAGATCGCCGGTTTCCATCACATCCTGTTTCTGCATGTTATTACCCCAGACGCCCGCAAAGCAGTCTGCCTGCAGCTCCATTTTCACCGACAGGCGGTTCACTTCAGTCTGCGAAGCCTGCTGCTGCATCTGACGGACCTTAGGTTCGATGCCGAGCAGCTTCTGCACATGGTGGCCGACTTCGTGCGCAATCACGTAGCCCTGCGCAAAGTCGCCGTCAGCACCGAGTTTGTTTTTCATCTCGTCATAGAATGACAGGTCGATATAGACCGTGCTGTCCGCCGGGCAGTAGAACGGCCCCATCACCGATTGACCGGTGCCGCAGCCAGTACGGGTCGCGCCGCGATACATCACCAGCTTCGGCTGTACGTATTGCCGCCCCATCTTTTCAAAAATAGGCCCCCAGGTATCTTCGGTAGTGGCCAGAATAACGGAGGTGAACTTCGCCGCTTCATCATCCTTCGGGCTGATTGAACGCTGGGTTGAAGTCTGCTGCTGCGGCATCGGTTCGCCGGTCAGCATGCCGGTTAAATCCACGCCATAGTAACCCGCCACCAGAACGATAATGAGCAGGACGATGCCTCCTTTACCGCTTGGAATACGGAAACCGCCACCGCCGCCGCCCAGCGGCGAACCTGAATCACTACGTCTGTCTTCCACATTGTCGCTTTCACGACGCCCTTGCCAGCGCATAAGCACCTCTATTCCATCATGTTACGAATATGAGAGATCGTAGGCGGTTCAGCGGAGGATTACCACAGGAAACAACGAATAAGAGCGCCAGAAGAATGATTTCTTCCGGCGCGGAGGGGATTAGTCGAGCTTGACGCCCAGACGGTGGGCCACTTCTTCGTAAGCTTCGATCAGGCCGCCGAGGCTCTGGCGGAAGCGATCTTTGTCCATTTTATCGAGGGTGTTTTTATCCCACAGACGGCTACCGTCCGGAGAGAATTCATCGCCAAGCACCACTTCGCCTTTGAACAGACCGAACTCCAGCTTGAAGTCGACCAGAATCAGACCGGCATCATCAAACAGCTTGCTGAGTACGTCGTTCGCTTTGTAGCTTAGCTCCTTCATGCGCGCCAGGTTTTCTTTATTCACCCAGCCGAACGTCTCACAGTAGGATTCGTTGACCATCGGGTCGTGCATGGCGTCGTTTTTCAGGAACAGGTCGAACAACGGCGGAGTCAGCTCGATACCTTCTTCAATACCCAGGCGTTTCACCAGTGAACCTGCCGCGCGGTTACGAATCACGCATTCAACCGGCACCATATCCAGCTTTTTCACCAGGCATTCAGTATCAGAAAGCAGCGCTTCCATTTGGGTCGGGATACCGGCTTCTTCCAGCTTGCTCATAATGAAATGGTTGAATTTGTTATTCACCATACCTTTACGATCGAACTGTTCGATGCGGGCGCCATCCCCTGCTGACGTATCGTTACGGAATTCAAGTACCAGCAGATCCGGGTTTTCGGTGCTGTATACCGTTTTCGCTTTGCCACGATACAACTCAGCTTGCTTTTTCATCTTTCACCACTCCAGTGATATTAAGCCAAAAAATTACCTTTCCGCCCGTAGGCAAAATCAGGCAAATTACCTGACTTTGCGGCTACGCACACGTTTGCGTCACTATACATTAAAAAGGGCCGGATTGCTCCAGCCCTTTTTATTACTTGTTAAATGCGGCCTGGAATACGGCTACCAGGGCGTCATTTTGCGACTGCGTCAGGGTGTGGCCTTTCGGGTCGATAAACTGCAGACTACTGCGGTTATCGAGATCGCCGACCTGCAGTTTATAGTCGCCAGAGGCCAGCTGCGGGTCACTGGCGCCCAGATCCTGCCAGCTACTGTCAGACAGCGGCTTGTAAGTTACCGCCATGCTGCCCTGAGAGCGAGTGCTGTCGGTTACCTTCATGCCCACTTTTTCAAGCGCGGCCGGCAGTTTCTGCCACACCATGTTGAACGGCGCGCGTACCACCAGCATCGGCAAGCCGGTGTCATCCGCCGCGCTCTGCACGTCGAAGGTCGCGCCAGCGCTTCGCTGCGCCGCGTTCTGCGCATTAGTGGCGTTGGAATCAAGACCGGAAGAGATAACGTTCAGCATTGAGGTGCTGTAGCGCTGCAGAGAAGCCGGGTCAGACACGGGCTTGCCCGCCTGCTCCAGGTTCACCAGCTTCACCACCACCGCCTGCTGATAGCCCTGCGGCTTAACGGAGATTTGATAACGGCCACGGTACTGCTGGTCTTCATCAAGGCGGTTCCACTCTACCCAATCGGTATTCAGCGTCTGGCCTGCATCGTCACGCTTGGTGATGGTGTAGTTTTTCGCCTGTACGATGCTAACCACCTGCGCCCATAAAGAACCGCTGCGGCTGTTTTCCACCATCAGGGTGGAGGTGTCGCCGTTAAACTGGGTACGCGCGCCGCTGACCAGGGCTAAAGGCTGAGCCGGCGGACGAATATCCAGCGCCTTGCCTACCGCACCGGTGCTGGCGGCAACCGGAATGTTGTAGTCGCCAGTCTGCAGCGGCAGGATCATCCCCGCCGGGGCGTGAAGTTCACTGAGCGGCGTGGCATCTAAATAAGCCTCGTCGCCGCTAACCTGACGCTTATAGCGCGAGTCAGAACTACAGGCCGCGAGGAGTAAAACCAGCGAAACACCCGCAACCTTCGCCAGGCGCGACTTCTGTACTGAGTAAGCCATCAAATCTCCCTAAACTCTACAGCAAACCGGCATGCTTCAGCGCTGCGGTAACCGCTTTCGTACCCGCTTCGGTAATCGGCGTCATCGGCAGGCGCAGCGTGTCGGTCGCTACAAGTCCCAACGCCTTACAAGCCCATTTGACTGGGATCGGGTTGGGTTCGACAAATAATTTTGTATGCAGCGGCATCAGACGCTGGTTAATCGCGCGAGCTTCCGCGAATTGACCCGCCATCGCCAGTCGGCACATGTCCGCCATTTCACGCGCAGCAACGTTCGCCGTGACGGAAATGACGCCGACGCCGCCGAGCTGGATAAAGTCCATGCCGGTTGCGTCATCGCCGCTCAGCAGAATAAAGTCATCTGAAACCAGCTCTTTGATCTGGTGAACGCGACTTAAGTTCCCTGTTGCTTCCTTAATACCGACAATATTTTTAATTTCCGCCAGGCGGCCAACGGTTTCCGGCAGCATATCGCAACCGGTACGGGACGGCACATTATACAGAATTTGCGGCAGGTCAGTATGTTCAGCGATAGCTTTAAAGTGTTGGAACAGGCCTTCCTGGGTCGGACGGTTATAATAAGGAGTGACCGTCAGGCAGCCGACAACGCCGCTATCGTTGAAACGTTTGGTCAGGCTAATCGCCTCTGCGGTTGCATTTGCACCGGTACCTGCAATGACCGGGATGCGGCCATCGGCCAGCTCAAGGGTCATCATCACGACGTCGCCATGCTCTTCATGGCTCAACGTTGCGGATTCGCCGGTAGTCCCTACCGAAACAATCGCCGAGGTTCCGTTGGCGACATGGTAATCAATCAGTTTTTTCAGGCTTGACCGGCAGACATTACCGTTATCATCCATCGGCGTGACAAGCGCTACAATACTTCCCGTGAACATGGGCCATCCTCAGAGCAGAAGTGGGACAAGATTCTCAATGTTACGTTTGGTGCTGCAATAAAAGCAAGAGACCCAACGCCATCTGGGATGTTGTACGCCGGTTTTTTTTATGCTTTCCTAATGTTACCTCACCTTTTTAAAGGAAGAACAGGTTTGACAGCCTCATTACAACACTATCTGGTGATTACCGCTCTGGGCGCAGACCGCCCCGGCATCGTAAACACAATCACTCGCCACGTCAGCAGCTGCGGCTGCAATATTGAAGACAGCCGCTTGGCCATGCTCGGCGACGAGTTCACGTTTATAATGCTGCTTTCCGGCTCGTGGAACGCGATTAACCTGATCGAATCAACGCTGCCGTTAAAAGGAGCCGAGCTGGATTTGCTGATCGTAATGAAGCGCACCTCCGCCCGCCCACCGCAGGCGATGCCGAATACGGTTTGGATCCAGGTAGAGGTGCCGGACTCGCCGCATATCATTGAGCGCTTTACCGCGCTGTGCGACACGTGGAATATGAATATCGCCGAACTGGTCTCCCGTACTCAACCGGGAGAAGATAAAGACGCCGCTCAGCTATTTATTCAAATCACCGCACACAGTCCTGCCTCGCAAAACACGACAAATATCGAGCAAGCGTTCAAAGCACTATGTACAGAACTGAGCGCACAAGGCAGTATTAACATCGTTAATTATTCACAGCATGATGAACAGGATGGAGTTTAACCAATGACCCCACTGAAAGCCGGTGATATCGCACCGAAATTTAGCTTACCGGACCAGGACGGCGAGGAAGTAAATTTAACCGACTTCCAGGGACAGCGTGTTCTGGTTTATTTTTACCCGAAAGCCATGACCCCAGGCTGCACCGTACAAGCGTGCGGTTTACGCGATAATATGGACGACCTGAAAAAAGCGGGCGTCGAAGTACTGGGTATCAGCACTGATAAACCAGAAAAACTGTCTCGTTTTGCCGAAAAAGAGCTGCTGAACTTTACGCTGCTGTCTGATGAAGATCATCAGGTCTGCGAACAGTTCGGCGTCTGGGGCGAAAAATCATTTATGGGGAAAACCTACGACGGCATTCACCGTATTAGCTTCCTCATTGATGCTGACGGCAAGATTGAACATGTGTTTGATAACTTCAAAACCAGCAATCACCACGATGTCGTGCTGAACTGGCTGAAAGAAAACGCATAACGTCTAAATGAAAACGCCGGGGATAATAAATCGCCCGGCGTTTTTTTGCGTCAATCAGCGCGTCACTCGTCTTCAATAACCATTCCATCAGGCCAGGCGTGAACCACCGCCTTGATTAACGTCGCCAGCGGAATCGCGAAGAATACCCCCCAGAACCCCCACAGCCCGCCGAAAATCACTACCGACAGAATAATCACCAGCGGATGTAAATTCACCGCCTCCGAGAAGAGAACCGGCACCAGCAGGTTGCCATCCAGCCCCTGAATTATCAGGTATACGGCAAACAGGCTCCAGAACTCAGTACCCGCGCCGAACTGGAACAACGCCACGCCGACCACAGGAATGGTGACCACAAAAGCGCCGATATACGGAATCAGCACCGAGAATCCCACCAGCACCGCCAGCAGCAGCGAGTAGTTGAGACCGAAGAGAATGAAGCCTATCCAGGTGGCGACGCCGACGACGATCATCTCCAGCACCTTGCCGCGGATATAGTTGGTAATCTGCTGGTTCATCTCTTTCCACACCTGCCCCGCCAGGCCGCGATTACGCGGTAATACGCGGCGTACGGCATTGAGCATCTGCTGTTTATCTTTCAGCAGGAAGAAAACCATCAGCGGAACCAGGACCAGATAAACCGCCAGCGTCAGCAGGCCGACCAGCGAGGCGAGCGAATACTTCACTACCGAATCGCCAACGGTCAGCATGCGGCTGCGCATATTTTCGGCCATTGCATCAATGATACCGGCATCCATCAATGCCGGATAGCGCCGCGGCAGCGTGGCGGCGAAATCGGAAAGCTTATTGAGCATACCAGGCATATCGCGGATGAGATAAATGCCCTGTTGCCAGGCCACCGGCATCACCACAAAGGCCATTAACAGCAAGATACCGACAAATAGCACCAGCACCAGCGAGGTGGCCCAGGTTCGCGACAAGCCGATACGCTCCAGACGAACGGTGGGCCACTCCAGCAGATAGGCCAGCACGATGGCGACCAGCAGCGGCGCCAGCAGCCCGCTGAAAAAGAACATAATGCCGAAGCCGGCCAGCAGAATAACCAGCAGCGCTATCGCTTCCGGGTCGCTGAAACGACGACGATACCACTGCATTAACATCTCAAGCATAAACCCTTCCCTGAAGCGCAAATCGCCACAATCCTGGGAATTGTATCTAAGTGTCACAAAAAAGACTTCGCTTTTTATTGGCTATGACACAAACCTGCACAACTGTGCGAATATCATATTTTCAACGCCATCAACGACAGCTAAACTCGCTGAATCTGCGGCATGGGAACATTGGGCCGCACAACCGGTCAAACTGGCACACCCACATTACAGGACAGAGGTTATGTTCAGGCAGTTAAAGAAAACGCTGGTGGCCGCCGCCGTCGCGTCGTTGACGCTGGGGACGATATTACCTGCCGCCGCTGACTCGGCGGATACGCTGCCGGATATGGGCACCTCGGCAGGAAGCACCCTTTCCATCGGTCAGGAAATGCAGATGGGGGATTACTACGTACGCCAGCTACGCGGCAGCGCGCCGCTGATAAACGACCCGCTGTTGGTGCAATACATTAACGGACTGGGCATGCGCCTGGTCGCTCACGCTAATTCCGTCCGTACGCCGTTCCACTTTTATCTGATTAATAACGATCAGATTAACGCCTTTGCCTTCTTCGGCGGCAACGTGGTGCTGCACTCGGCGCTGTTCCGCTATGCGGATAACGAAAGCCAGCTCGCCTCGGTAATGGCGCACGAAATCTCTCACGTCACCCAGCGCCATCTGGCGCGTGCGATGGAAGATCAAAAACGTAGCGCGCCGCTAACCTGGGTTGGCGCGCTGGGCTCTATTCTGCTGGCGATGGCCAGCCCGCAGGCGGGGATGGCGGCATTAACCGGCACCCTGGCTGGCACCCAACAGGGGATGATTAGCTTCACTCGTCAGAACGAAGAAGAAGCCGACCGCATCGGTATTCAGGTACTGCAGCGCTCCGGTTTCGATCCGCAGGCGATGCCGGCGTTTATGGGTAAATTACTCGACGAATCCCGCTATTCCAGCCGCCCGCCGGAAATGCTGCTCACTCACCCACTGCCGGAAAGCCGTCTGGCCGACGCCCGTAACCGCGCCAATCAGATGCGCCCGGTGGTAGTCCAGTCGTCGGCGGATTTCTATCTCGCCAAGGCCCGTACCCTCGGTATGTACAACTCCGGGGAAAATAAGCTCGGCAGCGATCTGCTTGACGCCTGGTCAAAAGGGAATATCCGCGAACAGCACGCTGCGCAGTATGGCCGCGCGCTACTGGCTATGGAGAGCAATAACTACGATCAGGCGCGCAAAACGCTCCAGCCGCTGCTCAGCGCCGACCCACAAAATCCCTGGTATCTGGATCTCGCCACCGATATCGATCTTGGGCAGAAAAAGACCACTGACGCAATTAACCGCCTGAAAAACGCCAAAGAGATCCGCACCGATCCGGTCCTGCAGCTGAACCTGGCCAATGCATACGTACAGGGCGGGCAGCCGGCGGAAGCCGCGACCATTCTCAACCGCTACACCTTTAACAATAAAGATGACGGCAACGGTTGGGACCTGTTGGCGCAGGCGGAAGGCGCATTGGGTCATCGCGACCAGGAGCTGGCGGCGCGAGCCGAAGGCATGGCGCTGGCCGGTAGGCTTGACCAGGCCATCTCGCTGCTGAGCAGCGCCAGTTCGCAAGTAAAATTGGGCAGTTTGCAGCAGGCGCGCTACGACGCTCGCATCGACCAGCTGCGCCAGCTGCAGGAAAGATTCCGCCCCTATCAGAAAATGTAAGGAGACCACATGTCTGACGCGGTAAAAATTTACCACAACCCTCGCTGCTCGAAGAGCCGTGACACGCTCAGCCTGCTGAAAGCTAACGGCATCGACCCTGAAGTGGTGCTGTATCTGGAGACGCCGCCGGATGCCGCGACGCTGCGCCAGCTGTTGAAAATGCTGAATATGAGCAGCGCCCGCGAACTGATGCGCCAGAAAGAAGATCTGTATAAGTCGCTCAATCTCGCCGACCCACAGCTCAGCGAAGAGGCGTTGATTCAGGCCATGGTCGAGAACCCGAAGCTCATCGAACGGCCCATCGTGGTCAGCCACGGCCAGGCGCGTATCGGCCGCCCGCCGGAACAGGTACTGGAAATCGTCAGCTAACCCCTACGCGCCGCCGGTCTTGCCCGCGGCGCGATTTTTTTCGTGCCCGCTTCCAGAAAATACAGGCCAACTCCCCCTGCCCGCACAGTGGTGCTACTGTCTGTCCGTCACCTGAATCCACTGGACGGATTGCCAATGAAAAAAGCTATTTCCACGCCGCATGACGCAGTATTTAAAACCTACCTTTCCCATTCGGATACCGCGCGTGATTTTCTCCGGTTGTATCTTCCTGAAGCGCTAAAGGAGATCTGCGATCTGCGCACGCTACATTTAGAATCAGGTAATTTTATCGAAGAAGATCTCAGACCTTACTATTCCGATATTCTCTACTCGCTGCAAACCACTGCGGGCGACGGCTATATTTACGCGCTAATCGAACATCAAAGTAGCCCCGACCGACATATGGCCTTTCGCCTGATGCGCTACGCCGTCGCCGTCATGCAGCGCCACCTTGATGCCGGACACGAAAAACTTCCGCTGGTGATCCCGGTGCTTTTCTATCACGGTCTGGTGACGCCCTATCCGTTTTCAATGCGCTGGCTGGATGAGTTTGCCGCGCCGGAGCTGGCGACCACGCTCTACCACGGCGAATTTCCACTGGCGGATATCACCGTCATACCGGATGATGAAATCGCCACTCATCAACGTATGGCAACGCTGGAATTACTGCAAAAACATATTCGACAACGCGATCTGGCGCAGTTACTCGACAAGCTGAGCGAATTATTATTGACTGGATTAGCCACGCAAACACAGGTGCAGGCGCTAATGCACTACCTGGTGCTCGCGGGAAATAGCCGCGAACCGATAAAGTTTATTCGTGAGTTGGCGCGCCAGACGCCGCAACATAAGGAGACGCTGATGACTATTGCAGAATATCTCGAGCAGCAAGGGCTGGAGCGCGGTTTGCTTCAGGGACGGCAAGAGGGCCGGCAAGAAGGCCGGAAAGAAGGCCGGAAAGAAGAAGCACTGCGTATCGCCGCCGCGATGTTACGTAGCGGTCTCGCCCCCGCGCTGGTGGCGCAGCTAACCGGACTGGCAGAGCAGGAGCTGGCGTCGCTTTCGGCTTAAAGCTTCAGGATCTCTTTAACGAATGGGATCGTCAGTTTTCGTTGGGCGGTAATCGATGCGTGATCGAGCTGATCGAGCGTCATAAACAGCGAGCGCATTTCTCTATCCAGCCGCTTGAGCAGGAATCGGCAGACATCTTCCGGCATCTCGAAACCGCGCAGTCTGGCGCGCAACTGCAGCGCCTGCAGCTTATCTTCATCCGACAGCGGCTGCAGCTTATAGATTTGCCCCCAGTCAAGGCGCGAGGCGAGATCCGGCAAGCCGAGATGCAGCTGCCGCGGCGGGCAATCGCCGGTGATCAGCAGGCGGGTTTTACCTGATTCGAGAATACGGTTATAGAGATTAAAGATAGCCATCTCCCAGGGCTCGTCCCCTGCCACGCACTCGATGTTATCGATGCACACCAGCGCCAGTTGCTCCATGCCGTCCAGCACTTCCGGCACGAACCACGTGCGCTTATCCAACGGCACGTAGCCGACGGCATCGCCACGCTGGGATAGCTCAGCGCAGGCGGCATGCAAAAGGTGGCTACGCCCCGCGCCTTCACGAGACCAGATATAGATGTATCCGCTGTGTTCCTGCCGCAACACGTTCTGCAGAGCGGCAAGTAGGGAAGGATTATCACCCGGCCAGAAACTCGCGAACGTTTCGTCGTCAGGAAGATACAGTGGCAAAGAGAGCTGTGCCGGAGCGTTCAGATGGACCTCAACATAGGCTTACAGAAAAACGCGAAGAGTTTAACACAGTTTTAGGTCCGGAGAGAACCGGGCAGGATCGCTGCCCGGTATCAGGATCGTTATTTCGCTTCTTCGCTATCCGCGGCGTCCAGCACCACTTCTTCCGGACGCAGAACGCTGATCAGTTTAAAGATCAGGCTCAGACAGATACCGACGATCGTCGCCAGCGCCATGCCTTTCAGCTCCGCCGCGCCAATATGCACCTTCGCGCCGCTCACGCCGATAATCAGAATAACTGAGGTCAGAATCAGGTTCTGCGCTTTGCTGTAATCGACTTTTGATTCGATCAGCACGCGGATACCGGATGCGCCGATCACCCCGTACAGCAGCAGAGAAACGCCGCCCATCACCGGTACCGGGATAATCTGAATCGCCGCCGCCAGCTTGCCGACGCAGGAGAGCAGAATCGCAATAATCGCCGCGCCGCCAATAACCCAGGTACTGTATACGCGGGTAATCGCCATCACGCCGATATTTTCACCGTAGGTGGTGTTTGGCGTTGAGCCAAAGAAACCGGAGACAATCGTCGACAGCCCGTTGGCGAACATCGAGCGGTGCAGACCCGGATCGCGGATCAGATCGCGTTTAACGATATTGGCGGTCACCACCAGGTGCCCCACGTGCTCGGCGATCACCACCAGCGCGGCAGGCAAAATGGTGAAAATGGCAAACCACTCAAAGCGCGGGGTGTAGAAGGTCGGCAGTGCAAACCAGTGCGCTTCGGCGATAGGCGTCGTATCGACCACTCCCATCACGAAGGAGAGCGCATAGCCCACCAGCACGCCGATAAGAATCGGGATAATCGCCAGGAAGCCGCGGAACAGTACGGAACCAAAAACCGTCACCGCCAGCGTCACCATCGAAATAATAATGGTTTTGCTATCGGGCGATTGGCCATCAGCCGGCAGCAGCCCGGCCATGTTCGCCGCCACGCCCGCCAGTTCCAGGCCGATAACCGCCACGATGGCGCCCATCGCCGCCGGCGGGAACATCACATCCAGCCAGCCGGTACCGGCTTTTTTGACAATAAAGGAGACGATGCAGAACAGGACGCCGCACATAATGAAACCGCCGAGCGCCACTTCATAACCCAGCGGCAACAGCAGCAGCACCGGGGAGATAAAGGCGAAGCTCGACCCCAGATAGGCCGGAATTTTGCCTTTACAGATAAAGAGGTACAACAGCGTACCGATGCCGTTAAACAGCAGTACGGTAGCCGGGTTAATGTGGAACAGGATAGGCACCAGAACCGTTGCGCCAAACATGGCGAACAGATGTTGCAAACTAAGCGGGATTGTCTGTAAAAGCGGCGGTCTTTCACTCACCCCGATTGCACGGCGCGTCATAATATTATCCTCTGAGAGTCGTTTGTTATTTGTTGTAGGCGTGATTTATTCAAAAAAAAGCCGACTCTCAAAGTCGGCTTTTTATCACTTCATCATTTACTTGGTACCGAAAATCTTATCGCCGGCATCGCCGAGGCCCGGAATAATGTATCCGTGCTCATTGAGGCCCTGGTCGACGGACGCGGTGTACAGCTCGACATCAGGATGCGCTTTCTCCAGCGCGGCAATGCCTTCCGGCGCCGCCACCAGCACCAGCACCTTAATGCTCGAACAGCCCGCTTTTTTCAGCAGGTCGATAGTTGCGATCATCGAACCGCCGGTTGCCAGCATCGGGTCAACCACCAGCGCCATACGCTCATCAATGTTAGAAACCAGCTTCTGGAAGTAAGGGACCGGCTCCAGCGTTTCTTCATCACGGTAGATACCAACCACGCTGATACGCGCGCTCGGCACGTGCTCCAGCACGCCTTCCATCATCCCCAGACCGGCACGCAGGATAGGCACTACGGTAATTTTCTTACCTTTAATCTGCTCAACTTCGACCGGACCGTTCCAGCCTTCGATAGTGACACGCTCGGTAGCGAGATCGGCGGTTGCTTCGTAGGTCAGTAAGCTACCAACCTCTGAGGCGAGTTCACGGAAGCGTTTAGTACTGATGTCATGCTCACGCATCAGGCCCAGCTTGTGTTTGACGAGTGGATGTTTCACTTCCACGATCTTCATTCTCTTTCTCCTCTGAGGGGCAGCCACAAAAAAAATCGCGGGATTATACCGCTTTTTGCGGATTGCGCCATACCCATCTTGCTTGACGTATATCAAACAAAGTGATTTATGGATTGTTACACATTATAAAACAAACAAAAAAAGCCGGAGGTTCCCCTTCGGCTTTTATCTTTGACAAGGCTATGCTTGTTGGCGATTACAGATTTTCGCCGTTACTGGCAATAACCTGCTGATACCAGGCAAAGGATTTTTTACGGCTGCGGGCCAACGTGCCGCGACCGTCGTTATCTTTATCTACAAAGATAAATCCATAGCGTTTTTTCATCTCGCCGGTACCGGCGGAGACCAGATCGATACAGCCCCACGGGGTATACCCCATCAGATCTACGCCATCCTCCACTACCGCTTTTTTCATTTCGGCAATATGGGCACTGAGATACTCGATACGATACTGGTCATCCACGCTGCCGTCAGCTTCACGCACGTCAATGGCGCCAAAGCCATTCTCAACGATAAACAGCGGCAACTGATAGTGATCCCAGAACCAGTTGAGCGAGTAGCGCAGACCAACCGGGTCAATCTGCCAGCCCCAATCCGATTTCTTGACGTACGGGTTGGAGACCAGGCTGGTACTTTCGTCGTAATCCAGGTGCGGATTATCGTCAGTCGCTTTGGTGGCGAAGGACATGTAGTAGCTAAAACCAATATAGTCGACGCAACCCTCTTTTAACGCCTGGCTATCGGCGTCGGTGATATCCAGCGTAAAACCGCGGCGCGCGAAGTAGTTGAGCAAATGCTGCGGATAGCGGCCACGCACGTGCACATCGGTAAACCAGTAACGACGATGCATAGCGTTCATCGCCATCATGATGTCGTCCGGCGCGCAGGTGAGCGGATAGATTGGACACATCGCGATCATACAGCCAATCTGCAGGTCCGAATTAATCTCACGTGCCGCCTTTACCGCCAGCGCACTGGCCACCAGTTCATAATGGGCAGCCTGAAACATCACCGGCTCACGGTCTTCTCCGGGCTGATACTTCAGGCCGGAGTTGGTAAAGGGGGCGAAATCTTCATGGAAGTTGGCCTGGTTGTTGATCTCGTTAAAGGTCATCCAGTACTTCACTTTGTGCTGATAGCGGGTAAACACCACCTTCGCGAAGCGGACAAAGAAATCAATGAGTTTACGGTTGCGCCAGCCGCCGTATTCAGTCACCAGGTGGTAAGGCATTTCAAAATGGGAGAGCGTGATCACCGGTTCGATACCATATTTCAGGCACTCGTCGAACAGATCGTCATAGAATTGCAGGCCCGCCTCATTGGGCTCCAGCTCATCGCCCCGCGGAAAAATGCGCGTCCAGGCAATTGAAGTACGGAAACACTTAAATCCCAGTTCGGCAAACAGCGCTACGTCTTCTTTATAACGATGATAAAAATCAATTGCCTCATGGTTGGGATAGTTATGACCAGGCAGTACGCCGTCGGTGATCATTCGCGGCACCCCATGGGCGCCTGCGGTCATCACGTCCGCGACGCTAATCCCCTTCCCTCCTTCTTGCCAGCCGCCCTCAAGCTGATGCGCCGCTACCGCGCCGCCCCACAGAAAACCTTCTTTGAATCCGGACATATACTCTCCCTATAGACGATCGTTATGCGCTTTTCACCAAACAGAAACCGGTTTCATTGGCATAATGATCATTCATTAAAGGCGAGGCAAGCAGAAGACTGTACCCGGTTTCATTTTCGTGAACAGTATCAAATTTGCTCATCTGTTAGCCGTTTTAAATCGAGTGTAAAGCAGGCTCGCAAACGTTTGCTTTCCCTGTTAGAATTGCGCCGATTTTTCTTGCTACCGCAAACGCGTGGAGACTTCGCAGTGACCGATAAAACCTCTCTCAGCTATAAAGATGCCGGCGTGGATATTGATGCAGGCAACGCTCTCGTCGACCGTATTAAGGGCGTGGTGAAGAAAACCCGTCGCCCGGAAGTGATGGGCGGACTGGGCGGATTCGGCGCGCTGTGCGCTCTGCCGCAGAAGTACCGCGAACCGGTACTGGTCTCCGGTACCGACGGCGTCGGCACCAAGCTGCGTCTGGCGATGGACCTTAAACGTCACGACACTATCGGTATCGATCTGGTCGCTATGTGCGTCAATGACCTCGTAGTTCAGGGCGCCGAGCCGCTGTTTTTCCTCGACTACTACGCGACCGGTAAACTGGACGTGGATACTGCGGCAAGCGTGATCAGCGGCATCGCCGAAGGCTGCTTACAGTCCGGCTGCGCGCTGGTTGGCGGCGAAACGGCAGAGATGCCGGGTATGTACCATGGTGAAGATTACGACGTGGCCGGTTTCTGCGTCGGCGTGGTAGAAAAATCAGAAATCATCGACGGCAGCAAAGTGGCTGACGGCGACGTCCTGGTCGCGCTTGCCTCCAGCGGCCCGCACTCTAACGGCTACTCGCTGGTGCGTAAGATTATCGAAGTCAGCGGCGTTGATCCGCAGACTACCGACCTCAACGGCAAACCGCTGGCCGACCACCTGCTGGCGCCGACCCGCATCTATGTCAAATCGATTCTGAATCTGATTGCCAACGTCGACGTCCACGCCATCGCCCACCTGACCGGCGGCGGCTTCTGGGAAAATATTCCGCGCGTACTGCCGGACAACACCCAGGCGGTAATCGACGAGTCCTCCTGGCAGTGGCCGGAAGTCTTCAACTGGCTGCAAACCGCCGGTAATGTCAGCAGCCACGAAATGTACCGCACCTTTAACTGCGGCGTCGGCATGCTGGTCGCGCTGCCGGCAGCCGAGGTGGATAAAGCCATCGCCCTGCTGAACGAGCAGGGTGAAAACGCCTGGAAAATCGGTTACATCAAGGCATCCGATGCCGAACAACGCGTGGTCATTGAATGAAAAACATTGTGGTGCTGATTTCCGGTAACGGCAGTAATTTACAGGCGATTATTGATGCCTGCGCCCGGAAGCAAATCAACGGCACCCTGCGTGCGGTATTCAGCAATAAGGCCGAAGCATTCGGCCTTGAGCGCGCCCGCGAGGCCGGTATTCCGGCCTTTGCGCTCTCGCCGAAAGCGTTTGATAGCCGCGAAGCCTTCGACCGCGAGCTGATGCAGCAAATCGATGTCTTCCAACCCGATCTGGTGGTGCTGGCGGGCTACATGCGTATCCTTAGCCCAGCGTTTGTTGGCCACTATCAGGGGCGCTTGCTGAATATCCATCCTTCTCTGCTGCCGAAATATCCAGGGCTGCATACTCATCGCCAGGCGCTGGAAAATGGTGATGAGGAACATGGCACCTCGGTGCATTTCGTCACCGACGAACTCGATGGCGGGCCGGTGATCTTACAGGCTCGGGTGCCGGTATTTCCGGAAGACAGCGAAGATGACGTTACCGCCCGCGTTCAGGCGCAGGAGCACGATATCTATCCGCTGGTGGTGAGCTGGTTTGTTGATGGCCGCCTGCGTATGGAAGCTAACTCTGCGTGGCTGGATAATCGCAAGCTGCCGCCGCAGGGCTATGCCGCCGAAGAATAAGTTCGACCTGCCCCGGAGCAATCGCCGGGGCACCTTCCTCTCTTATTTCCTCGCTAATTATCGCCGTTTTCCAGACATAGCGCGTTAGGGTTCCAGGCTGCCGGTAATGGTATCGGGCGCTGATAATCAAATTCGCGCAGTGTCAGACCCGCTACGCCGTTGGCGTACAGTACCGGCAAACCGCCGGGATAAGGCTCGACACCCCAAACGCGGCCGCTTTGCGGATTCAAACACCAGGCGTTATCAATCCCCATCCCGGTCGGCGACATCGGATTGCACGGCGGGCGGATATCATAAAGCCCCTGCTCCGCTGCCAGGTTCAGCTTCTGGGTGAGCTGCACGCCGTCAAACAGAATGCGCCGAATCTGACCTGGCGTTTCACTATGCAGGTTTATCGCGCCTTCGCACTCGCCAACCAGCCCGCGGAACTGGATCTGTGAGATTTCGCCGGGTTCAATCGCCGGATCGCGACGGCGCGCGGAAAGGAAAACAGGGTCCGCCTCGCCCCAATGACAGGCCGGCGCGCTCACGCAATCAAAAGCAATGCTGCTAAAAATCATCCGCCGTAGCCGCCCGCCGTCGCGGGATATCAGGCCAATGCCGCGATTGGAGTCAAAGATAGTGCAGTTACTCACCAGCACATCTTCAATATCCTGCCAGGTTTCAGTACCGATTTTAAAGGCGCAGCTTTTCGAGCGCAGCGTGCAGTTAACGATGGTTACCTGACGCAACGGTCGCTGGATACGCTCAGGTTTATCGGTGGTCTTCAGACAGATGGCATCATCCGCCGCGCTGAAATAGCTATTGGCGATATGTACCTGCTGGCAGCTATCGATATCCAGCGCATCGGTATTAGCCATCGTCAAATCGTTGTCGACGGTGACGCCGTCAACCACCACGCCCATGCAGGAGACCAGATGAATTGTCCACATCGGGGCATGTCGTACGGTGATGTTTTCCAGCCGGACGCGACGGCAATTTTCCAGCAAAATGATCCGCGGACGCGCCGTGGCTGGCGTGCGGTAACCCATGGCATCAACTTGACGGGAAAACCAGCCGTCAGCACTGCCGTAAATCTCGCCGCCTCCGCAGATAGTAATATTCTGCGCATCCACAGCATACAGAAAGGCCCGATCTGAAGATTCCGCCCGGCTCAGCGCCGTCGCCTGAGCAAAGTCATCATAGTTTTCGCTAACGATAAGCTCGGCGCCCGGCGACAGCCACAAACAGGTGTTCGAGCCTATCCGTAAACCGCCGAGCGCGTACCTGCCGCAATCAACCACCAACCGGCCGCCGCCCGCCTGCGCCAGTTCGTCCAGCGCCTGTTGAAAGAGTTCAGTATCAGGCGTCACGCCATCCGCATGGGGATGGCGCTGCGAAAGATAAATGTTCATAGCATGTCCTGGAAATCAACGTGGGGACTATCTCACCATCTCTCTCACCCTCAGCGTAGGGTCGAAATCGCTACCGCGGAAATATCTGCGTACCCTTTCACATTCGCCGTCACGCTCAGGGGCAAAACGTGAGATTACGCGCAAAATTTGCCTGCGGAAAAAATGAAAACAGGGCCGTTATCACAGTAAACGCCCTCTTAAACCGCTGCATATGTGAGCAGTATCACGGGATTTATTTCATTTTGTCGCCATTTGGCATGCTGCTCGCAGAACGGTACGAAAAACCGACTGTCGGGATTCTCGCCCCCCCTCCCCCTCTTTACTGTGCAACCTCGCATTCCTTACCAAAGAGATACGCTCATGACGAGGACAGTGACCCCGCAACGAGAAGTCAAAACCCGCAACATCCTCTGCTGGGGGATGGGCGATATTTTCGGCAGCGGCGCGATGACCATCACCGGCCTGTGGCTGCTCTACTTTTATATTGAAGTCGCCGGGCTCTCGCCCGCCGCTGCGGCCTCTATTTTCGCCATCGCCAAGATTTGGGACGGCATCACGGACCCGGTGATGGGCTACATTACCGACAACATTCGCACCCGTTGGGGGCGGCGACGGATCTTCTTTATTCTCGGCGCGCCGTTATCGCTCTGTTTCGCCCTGATGTGGATAAGTGGTTTTGGTTATACCTGGTACCTTGGTACCTATCTACTATTCAGCACCGTCTTCACCCTGCTGATGGTGCCTTACGATACGCTGCCTGCAGAGATGACCACCCGCTATGATTTGCGCTCGAAAATGTCCGGCGCGCGAATGCTATTCGCTCAGGCGACAGCCTTTCTCGCGGCGCTGATCCCCGGGCAAATCATGGCCCACGTCGCCGATAAATCGCAGGCGTTTCTCTATATCGGCATTATCTTCGCCCTGCTTTTTGCCTTGCCGTGGATCTTCGTCTGGCGCGGTACCTGGGAGCGCGAGCATCTCCCACCACCGCAGACGCAGCAAGGTTTAGGCAAAACGCTACGTTCGCTGTATAGGGAAATGGCCTCGACCTTCCGTCTGCGGACCTTCCGTATTCATATCATGATGTATGTCGGCGGCGCGGTGGCGTTGGATATTTTCGGCTCGCTGTTTATGCACTATATGACCTACGTGCTACGTGTCGGCACCTCGCTGGCTTCGCAGGCCATGAGTCTGATGACGCTGTTTCAGTTCTTCGCGATCCCTTTATTTACCTGGCTTTGCATCCGCGTCGGCAACGGCAACGCCTATAAGGTCGCCATCGCGCTGATCCTCTGCGCACTACTGTGGTTCAGCCAATTGACCGCTTCTTTCAGCCATCTTTCCTGGCTGCTACTCGGCGGCGCAATCGTGATGGGCATCGCCCGCGGCGGCACCTATCTTATCCCATGGAATGTCTACAATTTTCTGCCCGATATCGATGAAGCTTATACCGGCGTGCGGCGTGAAGGGATCTACGCGGGGGTAATGATGCTGACGCGCAAATTCTCCCAGGCGCTGGCGCTGTTTATCGTCGGCCTGGCGCTGGAAGCCTTTGGATTCACCAAAGGCGCCGAAACGCAGAATACCGCCGCGCTGAATGGTATCTGGTGGGTATTCCTCGTTGGCCCCGGCCTGCTGGCCTTATTGGCAATGTATGGCGCGTTTCGTTTTCGCTTGAGCCAGCCGCGACATCAAATCCTGATTAGCGAACTGGAGCGTCTGCGCGCCGGTGGTCATCCACAGGATGCCAGCCCGCAGACCCGCGAAACTATCGAGCTACTGACCGGCCATCCTCATCGCAACGATCGCTGGCAACACGCCGCCGTTTCTTCTCAAGGAAATCACTATGTCGCAGAAAAACAACCGTCCTGAATTACAATCACTCATCGAAGCGCTAATCGGCAACTTAACCGCGATTACCGATGATAGCGGCGAGTATTTGCAGCGGCTGGCAGATGGCCGGGTGGTTGACACCAAAGGTTGGGACGGTTGGGAGTGGACGCATGGCATCGCCCTGTTTGGCCTGTTTCGCTACCAGCAGCTGACAGGATCGCTTCGGGCTCGTGAACTTATCGACGGCTGGTTTAGCGCCCGTTTCGCCGAGGGTACGCCGGAGAAAAACATCAACACCGCTTGTCCGTTTTTAACCCTGGCGCTGTGCTATCAACAGACGCCGCGCAGCGACTGGCGCGCCTATCTGGAAAGTTGGGGAGATGCGATATATCGCCAGATGCCGCGTACCGAGGAGGGCTGCCTTCAGCACGTCACCTATGAGAATCCCCATCATCAACAAATCTGGGACGATACGCTCATGATGGCGGTACTGCCGCTGGCGATGCTCGGCAAAATGTTTGGTAAACCGCGCTGGGTAGAAGAGGCGAAATTTCAGTTTTTGCAGCACCTGCACTATTTAAGCGACCGCCAAAGCGGCCTGTGGTTTCACGGTTGGCATTTCGACGGCAGACACCATTTCGCCGGCGCGCTGTGGGCCCGCGGCAATAGCTGGATAACGCTGGCGATACCGGAACTGCTGGAGATGCTTGAGCTCGACGAACATGACGCCTTTTACCGCCAGTTGCAAAATACTCTGCAGATTCAGGTCAGCGCCCTTGCCCGCTGCCAGGCCGAAAACGGCCTATGGCCGACGCTACTTAACGACGCGGATAGTTATCTGGAAGCCTCTGCGACGGCAGGCTTTGCCGCGGGTATTTTCAAGGCGGTGCGCCTCGGCTACCTCGACGATGCGTTTCTGCCGGTCGCCGGAAAGGCCTGCCGGGGCATTATCGAACATATCTCGCCGCAAGGAGAGTTAACGCAGGTGTCGTTTGGCACGGCGATGGGCAACGACCTCGACCACTATCGTAACATCCCCCTGACCGCCATGCCCTACGGCCAGGCAATGGCGATACTGTGCCTGGTTGAAGCGCTACGCCGCACGCTTTAATACGGCTATCTGAGCGCCGTCAGTTCGGTGCTCAGGCTATCCGCCAGATTACGTGCTCGTACAGGATCGAACATCACGTAAAACGCCGGTGAGGCCTCGCCTGTCTGCTGACAAAGCGTTTCCATTTCCGATGCGCAGCGATATAACGCCTGCACGTTAATATGGCAAATCTCCCGCATGCTCCAGCTGTTTTCCACCTCTCGGGCGAAGTGCAGAGTAAAGAAGGCCTTTTGCGCGTGGGTAAACGTCTGACAATAGAGCGCCAATCCCTGCCACTCCTCACGCCACCGAAGCGCCAGCGCGGTGGGAAAATCCGCCGTGAGAGCGAACGCTTGCGCTGCTTTCCCCAGCAGCTGCGCGCTGGCTGCGACCTCATCTTTTTCTTGCGCGATTTGCGTGAGATTAGCCATCGACTTCTGCGGGTCGTCGCGGGTGAAGTGGATATCCTGCGCCGAACCGGGTAACCAGTGACTGCGCGCCAGTTGTCCGTAAAGGCCCCACACCGCCTGGCCGTAGCTTTCAGGCAATTGGCTATGGCGATGGAAAACATGGTCTCGCACATATATTGACTGATAGAGCGTCTGCGTCGCCTGTTCAAGCAGCGACTGGAACTGCTGCGCGACATCGGCTGGCGGACACCAGCCGTAACGCTGCGCCAGCCATTGCACCAGTAACTGCTGCTGATTTTTCGCCGCCCCTTCGCCCAGCAACTGACTACAGGCGAAGAGATTACATTCGCTTAACGTCGCAGGGATCCAGTGATTATCGATACTTTCCCAACTGGTTTTACAGATAGCGCCGGTAATGCGCGGGTTGCGACTCTGACACCACAACAGTCGCCCCTGCAGCTCATCAATACGTAAAAACGGCATGACTCCCCATCCCACTTCTTCGCCGGCAAGATCGATATCGATCCATACATCTCGCGTCTGCACCGCCAACAGCGCCGGATTGTTAGGGAAAGCAGGCCAGAAACGTTCCGGCGTGAGTTTTATCGATACCGAAACCGCAGGCGGCAGCGGTTCAATCGCGTCCAGCACGGCGCTGAGATCGTCATTGCTGGCAGGGAAGACACGCAGTACCAGATGCTTATTTTGCGCGGCTACCGCCTGACTCAGGGCGTTAAAACAGCGGCGGTAGAGCATCAAGCTTTGCGCTGGCTGGCGGGGATCGTCGTGTTGTCTGTCCCACTGCGGGCGAGAGATCGGTAATAATCCATCGGTACTGGAGAGCGCGATAATCAAACCGGTGAGCGCCGGTACGCTTTGACACACGGCGCGGATTTTGTCGGTTAACCAGCGGCTCCAGAAATCGACATCAAAACGCACCCCGCGCGGGGTATCCAGCAGTTCCGGATGCGCTAATAACAGTTCGGTCGGGAAGCTAAGTTCTTTCGCCTGCAGATAACATCGCAACCCCTGCTCACGGCAGCGTAACGCCAGCCGGTTGAGATAGATACAGCGCGCTCGTTGTTGGCTCGACAATCGGTCGTTATAGTCAAAAGGGGTATACCCCTGTGGCGAAACCAGCTTGCCAAATAACTCGGCCTGTCCCACCACCACGGTATTAAAATCATGCTCAATTGCGTATTCAATCAACCGACAGGCCGACGGCCAGTGCCAGATGTCCTGATTATTGAGCTCCAGCGCCCGCGTTTCCCACATTGTTTCGCCCTCCATTTCGCCCCTGACTGAACATAACGTAAGCAAACAAACGCGTCCGCTTTTTCCCGGCATCTGATTGCAAGAAAACTGTCATATTGCTTTGACATAGTTGGACATTCAATGGCAAAGCTCGCCATAATGAAAAAGCGACGTCAATGATCCGGAGTGTGAGTTGTAATGGGCCAGGAAAAGCTATACATCGAAAAAGAACTCAGCTGGTTGTCCTTTAACGAGCGCGTACTTCAGGAAGCGGCGGACAAGAGCAACCCGCTTATCGAGCGCATGCGCTTCTTAGGAATTTACTCCAATAACCTTGATGAGTTTTACAAAGTGCGCTTCGCTGAACTTAAGCGACGCATTCTTATCAGTGAAGAACAAGGTAGTACCGCCCATTCGCGTCATCTGTTAGGCAAAATCCAGGCCCGCGTGCTGAAGGCCGATCAGGAATTTGATGGTCTTTATAATGAACTGCTGCTGGAAATGGCGCGTAATCAGATCTTCCTGATTAACGAACGCCAGCTGTCCGTTAACCAGCAATCCTGGTTGCGCAACTACTTCAAACAGTATCTGCGCCAGCATATTTCGCCGATTCTGATCAACCGCGAGACGGACCTGGTTCAATTCCTGAAAGATGATTACACCTATCTGGCGGTGGAGATTATCCGCGGCGATACCATTAACTATGCGCTGCTGGAGATTCCATCCGATAAGGTGCCACGCTTTGTGAACCTGCCGCCGGAGACGCCGCGACGCCGCAAACCGATGATTCTGCTGGATAACATTCTGCGTTACTGCCTGGATGATATCTTTAAGGGCTTCTTTGACTACGATGCCCTGAATGCATACTCGATGAAAATGACCCGTGATGCCGAGTACGATCTGGTACACGAAATGGAATCGAGCCTGATGGAGCTGATGTCCTCCAGCCTGAAGCAGCGCTTAACCGCCGAGCCGGTGCGTTTTGTCTACCAGCGCGATATGCCGGATGCGATGGTCGAAATGCTGCGCGATAAGCTCTCCATCTCGAACTACGATTCGATGCTGCCGGGCGGTCGTTATCACAACTTTAAAGACTTTATCGGTTTCCCGAATGTTGGCAAGGCCAATCTGGTCAATAAACCGATGCCGCGCCTGCGCCACCTGTGGTTCGATAAATTTCGCAACGGCTTTGACGCTATCCGCGAACGCGACGTACTGCTCTACTACCCATACCATACCTTCGAGCACGTGCTTGAACTGCTGCGTCAGGCGTCGTTCGACCCGAGCGTGCTGGCGATCAAAATCAATATCTACCGCGTCGCTAAGGATTCACGGATTATCGATTCGATGATCCACGCCGCCCACAACGGTAAAAAAGTGACCGTGGTGGTTGAACTGCAGGCTCGCTTCGACGAAGAGGCCAATATTCACTGGGCCAAACGTCTGACAGAAGCCGGCGTACACGTTATCTTCTCGGCGCCGGGGCTGAAGATCCACGCCAAACTCTTCCTCATTTCGCGTAAAGAAGGCGATGAGGTAGTGCGTTATGCGCATATCGGCACCGGCAACTTCAACGAGAAAACCGCTCGTATCTACACCGACTATTCGCTCCTCACCGCCGACGCGCGCATCACTAATGAAGTCCGTCGCGTGTTTAATTTTATCGAAAACCCTTACCGGCCAGTCAGCTTCGACTACCTGTTGGTGTCGCCGCAGAACTCGCGTCGTCTGCTGTATGAAATGATCGACCGCGAAATCGCCAATGCGCAGAATGGGCAACCGTCCGGAATTACGCTTAAATTAAATAACCTGGTCGATAAAGGGCTGGTGGACAGACTCTATGCCGCCTCCAGTACCGGCGTGCCGGTTAACCTGCTTATCCGCGGCATGTGCTCGCTAATCCCGGGTCTTGAGGGAATTAGCGAAAATATTCGCGTGATTAGTATCGTTGACCGTTTCCTTGAGCACGATAGGGTCTATTGTTTTGAAAACGGTGGTGATAAACAGGTGTGGTTATCCTCCGCCGACTGGATGACACGCAACATCGACTATCGTATCGAAGTCGCCGTACCGCTGCTGGACCCGCGTCTGAAGCAACGCGTATTGGATATTCTCGATATCCTGTTCAACGATACCGTAAAAGCGCGCTATCTTGATAAAGAACTGAGTAATCGCTACGTGCCGCGCGGCAATCGCCGCAAAGTACGCGCACAGATAGCGATTTACGATTATCTCAAATCACTCGAACAACCCGATTAACCTATGCCAATAAACGAAAAAACCCCTCGGCCGCAGGAGTTCGCTGCGGTCGACCTTGGTTCGAACAGTTTTCATATGGTGATCGCCCGTGTCGTCGACGGGGCAATGCAGATCATCGGTCGCCTGAAGCAGCGCGTACACCTGGCCGATGGCCTGGATGAAAACTCGGTGTTGAGCGAAGAAGCGATTACTCGTGGGCTGAACTGCCTGTCGCTGTTTGCGGAACGTCTGCAGGGATTCTCCCCTTCCAGCGTTTGTATCGTCGGGACGCATACCCTGCGCCAGGCGGCTAACGCGGCGGATTTTCTCAAACGAGCGGAAAAAGTTATCCCTTATCCCATCGAAATAATCTCCGGTAACGAAGAAGCGCGTCTGATTTTTATGGGCGTCGAACATACGCAACCGGAGCGCGGCCGTAAGCTGGTTATCGACATCGGCGGCGGTTCGACTGAGCTCGTCATCGGCGAAGATTTCGAGCCCCGCCTGGTTGAAAGCCGACGTATGGGCTGCGTAAGCTTCTCGCAGGCCTATTTCGCCGGCGGCGTTATCAATAAAGAAAACTTCCAGCGCGCGCGCCTGGCGGCGGTGCAAAAACTGGAAACCCTGGCCTGGCAGTTTCGTATTCAGGGGTGGAACGTGGCGCTGGGCGCCTCTGGCACCATCAAAGCCGCGCACGAAGTGCTGGTCGCCATGGGGGAGAAAGACGGATTCATTACCCCGGAACGTCTTGAAATGCTGGTCAGTGAGCTTCTGAAGAAAAAAAACTTCGACTCATTAAGCCTGCCGGGATTGTCGGAGGACCGCAAAGCGGTATTCGCCCCGGGCCTTGCAATTTTGTGCGGGGTATTCGACGCGCTGGCGATCAAAGAACTGCGCCTGTCCGACGGCGCCCTGCGCGAAGGCGTGTTGTACGAGATGGAAGGTCGCTTCCGCCACCAGGACATTCGCAGCCGTACGGCCCAGAGCCTGGCGAACCAGTACAATATCGATCGCGAACAGGCGCGCCGGGTACTGGAGACCACCACTCAGATGCTGGAACAGTGGCAGGAGCAAAACCCGAAACTGGCTAACCCGCATCTGTCTGCCCTGCTGAAGTGGGCGGTAATGCTACATGAAGTGGGGCTGAACATTAACCACAGCGGCATGCATCGCCACTCTGCCTATATCCTGCAAAATAGCGATCTGCCGGGCTTTAATCAGGAGCAGCAGACGCTGATGGCCACGCTGGTGCGCTATCACCGCAAAGCTATCAAGCTTGATGATTTGCCGCGTTTTACCTTGTTCAAGAAAAAACAGTTCTTGCCGCTGATTCAACTACTGCGTCTGGGCGTATTACTGAACAATCAGCGTCAGGCGACCACTACGCCGCCAACACTAACATTAAAGACAGAAGCCAACCACTGGACATTAATTTTCCCGCACGACTGGTTTAGCCAGAACGCGTTGGTGCTACTGGATCTGGAGAAAGAGCAAGAATACTGGGAAGGCGTGCCGGAATGGCTGCTGAAAATTACTGAAGAAGAAGCGTAAAGCTGACATCTTTGACTAAAACGGCCGGGTCACACGCCCGGCCGGTTTTTATGCGACGTCAGCCGCGCAGGCCAGTTGTTCTATCGGAACCGGCATTCCAATGTCAAAGCCCTGCATATAATCAATCCCCAGCGAAATCACCGCCTGGCGGATCTCCGGCGATTCCACATACTCCGCCACTACCTGCATATTTTTGATTTGCGCCAACCGGCAAATCGACGCCACAACCTGATAATCCAGACTGCTGGTGACCAGATTACGGATAAAGCTACCGTCAATTTTCAGCATATCCACGTTAAGCGTTTTCAGCCGCGCATAGCTGGCATAGCCGGTACCGAAATCATCAATCGCCACCCGGCATCCCAACTCCTGCAACCGCGCGAGGGTTTGTTGCGCCTGCTCCGGATTACTGAGCGAGTGGTTTTCCGTCAGTTCAAAAATAAGCTGCCAGGGCTCAATATTATAATGATGCAGCATTTCCTCGACTTCGTCCGGGAAACGGCTGCGGCTGACCGAAACTGGCGACAGATTGATGGCCAAACGCATGCCCGGCAACGTATGGCGATTAACGTTCATAAAAGCCAGCGTATTGTCGATAACCCAGCTGTCGATGCGCGAAGCCAGGCCAAATTCGTGCGCCGCAGGCAAAAAATTATCCGGCGCAACCAGCTCGCCCTGCTCGCCCACCATACGCAACAGGACTTCATGATAACTATCGCCGCGCATGCCGATAATGGGCTGCGCCATCAGCCGAAAACGATTCTGATCCAGCGCCTGCAGGATCTGGTTCATCATTGACACACGTTCTTTTAACCCCTGCTGAACGTGAACGGCGCCGCGGCGCTGCACGTTTTCCGGGTGGCCGCTGGTCAATGACATGTCGGCAATATTATTCAGTTCGCCGAGCAGTAAATACAGATGCTTGACAGGAGAACGTACGTTGCAATAGCTGATCCCGACAGGCGGCTGTAGCGGAATACCATCCCAGATAAAACGGAACTGCTTAATCCGCTCATCCAGCATCACGATGCGTTTTTGATGGTCGTCGCTATTCAGGCGTATCACCAGGTCATGGCCCGAAAGGTGATAGACCATTTCGTTCGGCTGCAGTATGTGACTCAGGTATTCCGACAGCTGCTGCTTATACTGAATGCGTAGCATCACGCCGTAGTGCCGCCCAAGCAACTCCAGCTCTGGCATGCGTAAAAAGCACAGCACCGACCAGGTCGAGTGGTTTAGCGCTCGGCTCAGGGCCCGTAAATTCGGCATATGAACGACCGGGTCGAGAAAGGCCATCCGGCGAACCCGACGGTGGATCATCCGCTGCTGCGTCGCCAGCATTGCCATATAAGCGATAATAAAAGAGAACACCAGGTAACTGGAGGAGGTAATCGCCAGCTGGTTATTGTAGATCGGGGAAAATGGCAGGTAGCTGTAATGAAAATGGATAACCAGAATTAATATCGGCGGCCACGCCAGGGAAATAAAACGATAGCCAAAACGCATCGCCCCCCACAACATGACCGGCATAAGTAATGACAATGTATAATTTGTGCTAAATATCGTGCTGCTGGCATTTAACGGCATGAATAATAAAGCCAGTATTATTAACAATATTATTGCCCAGACAATAATTTCCAGCGGTTTTATTTTTTGGTCGATTTGTAAACGCACCTGGGATATAAAACCGCGTAAGTGTAGCGGGTTACGAATAACACGCAGCAAAAAATAGCACAGTGGCACACCGGTCAAGCACCCCACCATCAGCGCCTGAAAAGTGATTAACGAACGTAAACTAAATGGCGTTGACCCCACCAGTTCCGCCGCCCGCGGATGCAGGCCAAGATACTCAGCAATCTGCGAAATAATGAGAAAAATTACCGAGGGCAGCAGCATTTGCCAGAACAGCCGATACGGCATCAGGGCAACATTACCATGTGAAATCTGCTGACGGCGTGGAACGAAAATGCGATAACCGCCCCAGCACAGCACTGAAGGGATCAAAAAATGAAACAATACGCCGATAGATTGCTCGAAGGTCATTCCGCGCGTAATGGTCAGCAGCAAGCCGACTATAATGCCCGGAATCGCCGCCCAGCCGAAAAACAGCATCAGGCTCAATACTAACGCCAGCGGAAGATAAAACAGAAAGACGGTGTGACCGTTAAGATTTGCAAATGTATTCGCGGCACGCGCCAGCGGCAACAGCAGCGAAGGGAGGATGAGCGGTAGCGCCCACCATTTATCCTGATATCGTTTGTATAGTTTAATAATACTCATAGATGCTCGACAGATTACCCCAACTCCTGCGGAGTATATTCAGACAGGCATCCAACCCGACCAGGCTAACCGCGAAAGTAATAACGATGCGGAACAGATGGACGATTTTAGTGGCCAATGGAATCAAGCAATTGACGCAAATCAACAAACTATTTAGCTAATATTAATAAAACTTATTTTTTTGCGGACTGGTGCAATAATCAAAATCCGTGTAAATACGATGTTCATCTTATATAACATTAAGTAATGTTTTAGCACTACGATTTTTACACCGCCGACAATTGACCCCGCCGCTATACTATGACTTAATACCCCCATCGCCCGTCTTCGGGTATACTTCAAGGAACCTTTTGTGAGTCAGGCACCCAGTATGCGTAAACGACATCGATTTAACCGTCGCATGACCCGTATCGTACTACTTATCAGTTTTCTCTTCTTCTTTGGACGCTTTGTCTACTCCTCTATCGGTGCCTGGTACCATCATCAGGACAAACAAGAGTCGCAGCAATCGACCATCACCATTGATGCTCCCGCGACACCAACGACCCCAGCCCAGGAATAACGCCTACGGCAAAATTTTTAGTTGGTGCAGCAGACGCAGCATCTCCGCTATCCCTTTGTTGATAACTTTATCCTGACGCATCACTACGCCCAGTTGGCGATAGAGCCGCGGCGATAGCGACTGTACACGTATTCCGGTGCGGTCATCTTCAGCCGCCACCGCCATCTTCGGTACGATACTGTATCCCAGACCAGCACGCACCATACGCTTGATAGCCTCAATGCTACCGAGTTGCATCACCGGCGCCGAGTTTACCCCGGCAGCGCGAAACCAGCCATCGATCAGCTCACGGGTCCCGCTGCCGGCTTCAAATGCTATTAGCGAAAGTGCCTGTAGCAGTGAAGGCGTCAATTGCCCCACTAGCGGTTCATCATCGTTGGCAGTAATAAATACAAACTCTTCCTCCAGCACTGGCGTTACCGCCAGGCTGCGGCCGCTGGCAGGTAAGGTCACCAATCCCAAATCAAGCCGGCTCTCTTCCACCGCACGTACAATGTCAAGCGTATTACCGGTCGTGACGCCAACCGTTAATAGCGGATGCTTCTCGCGTAGATGGCACAATAGCGGCGGCAGCAAATGAATACAGGCCGTCGCCCCGGTACCGAAGCTCATCGTGCCGTGCACTTCATGGTTAAACTCAGCCACCGACTGCACCGCCGTATTCACCGCCTGCTCAATAATCTCACTATGGGCCAGTAGCGCCAATCCGGCGGCAGTAGCCTTGATCCCTCGCCCGGTACGCTCAACCAACCGCGTCTGCAGGAACTGCTCAAGCTGGCGAACCTGCAGGCTTACCGCCGGCTGCGATATTCCCAGTACATCAGCGGCGGCGGAAAAACTGCCGCGCTGCGCCACCAGCCGGAAGGTGGTCAGATTTACCAAATTCAGCATCGTCATCACAAAGTTTCTCTTATGCAGGCTATAAGCCCCAGGTGCTGCCTGCACAATAGCGCGCGCGATATGCTGCCGACAACTGCATAACGCTCTGGAATTCAATGAAAACGTCAATCTTGCCTGGCACCGCGCCTCTTTCCCTTACCCTCGCAGCCGGCGGCAACCAGCTCATCAACTGGGGGATCGTTTTTTATATGCCCGGTACCTTTGCCGGCGCTATTGCTAATGATACTGGCTGGGGCGGAACAGAGATCTTTCTCGGTTTGACCTTCGCCATGCTGATGATGGCGGCGATCTCGCTTTTTATCGCCCGCCTGTTGGCCTGGTTTGGCGGTCAGCGGGTGGTGTTCATCGGTTCATTAACCATCGCGGCAAGCTGTCTGGCAATGTCGCAGGCAGACAGCCTGATCTTCTGGTACGTCGCATGGCTACTGGCCGGTGTCGGTATGCGGCTGGCGCTATACGATGCGCTGTTCGCCGCGCTGGTTAACCTGTATGGTCAACGCGCCAAAGTAACTATTTCACGGGTGACCCTGGCTGGAGGACTGGCCTCAGCGATATTCTGGCCGCTGGGCACCGCGCTGCTCGCGCTAATGGGCTGGCGTGGAGCGCTGGTAATCTACAGCCTGTTTGGCCTGCTTAGCGCACTACTGCTGTGGCGGATGCCTAATCAATGCTTGCCCGACCGGGGCGCTCATCAGGAGAAAGTGCCGCTTTCCCGCCGCGACCAGCGCACAGGCCTGCTGTACGCCTCGCTTATCGCTTTGGTCACCTTTATTTCTAACGGCACATCCACCCATCTGCCTGAGTTTATCGCCAGCTACGGTCTGCCGGTAACGATAGGCGTACTATGGGGCATCGGACAGACCGGCGCCCGATTTCTGGAGGTGATTTCAGGAGCGCGACTCACCCCACTCCGGCTAACGCTGTTGACCACAGCGCTATTGCCGCTCTGCTTTTTACTGGGCCTCAACGCCGCCTCGCTAAGCTGGACCGTTGGCGGTTTCGTTTTCGCCTACGGGGCCATTAACGGCCTGACGACGGTATTTAAAGCAACATTACCGTTGCAGCTATTCGCGGCGGAAGATTACGCGCGGCGTACCGGACGGCTGTTGATCCCAGCGCAACTACTGGCCGCCGTCTCGCCATTTGCCTATGCCTGGCTAAATCAACATCTGGGGATAGAAAGGAGCCTTGCTATTTCGGGTCTATTATCGCTGGTCGTACTGGGGCTGGCGCTGAGAATCGGCTGGCTGCAGCGGCGGCAGGTTGTGCGGATAAGTCATGGACAAAGTGAAGAGAGGGTATGAAAAACCCTCTGTAAAACACACACATTTAGGACTATCAGGCCACGATCAGACGCTTAAACAGCAGCTGCTGAACATCCTGCCGATGTGCCAGGATCGCATGCGCGGTTACTAAAGTTCCGTCTACGGAATACAAAACCCGGTAGCCTTCAGCGTGATTAAACTCCCGATATTTGGCGCAGCCAATTTTCAGCAATTCGGGGCAAATCTGGCAGCCCAAGGGGAACTGTCCTACGGTGCTCTCAAACTGGGTGAGAATATCTGCGATAACCGGACGCGGCTCAACATCAACACGCTTCAGAAAACCCGCTATTGTGTCGATGCAGTGCTTCACCGTAAGCGTGTACTCAAAGGTCACCTGCTGTTCCATGGAAGTCCCTTAACGTTGAGCGCGCTGCGTTTAATCCGCAAGGCCATCCAGCAACTGGTCTTTCGAGAACACGCGCCCTTCCGATTTATCTTTCTCTGACAGAGTAAGCAATTTCAGCAAAGCAATGGCGTTTTCCCGTTCCTGCTGCTGATCATAGGACTCTATAACGTAAGCAGGCACACCGTTTTGTGTGACCAGGATAGGTTCTGACAGATCAAGCGTTGCGGCGTTCTTTTTAACGTAGCTGATAGTCTCTACTTTCATGTTGGTCCGCCTAATGGTCATGTCTCGGTTTTAATATAGACTATATTTAGACTACGCTCAATAATCCTTCCTCAGCGCCATTTACCAGGACATAAAAAAAACCCTCTGTAAACAGAGGGTTTGGTTCAGCTATCAGCAGGAATTATTCCCACTCAATTATTTACAGCACTCGTAACCAATTGACTGAAAACAAATTTATAAAAAGAGAAATTCTCCATACCGTTTTATATACCGTCACCGGGAAACAGTACCCTGTTTCTTCAGTTGATCGTACTGCCTTTCGCAGACCCTTCCGGCTTCTGCTGCCCGGTCAGCGTATTCTGCCAGTTTTCGGTTTCGTTCGAGAGATTTTTCGAACACGTCGGTAAGCAAAATTCCGGTGTCTGCGGCTGACGACCCAGCGCCGAAAGTGGCGTTATACTGCCTGAGCTGCTCACGGATGGCAACGAGCTGCTGCTGCAACCTGCCAGCGCGAGCGGCAGCATCAAGAGCATCATTGCGCGCCTGGTCGATCCTCTGCTGCGCTTCTCGTTCATTGTTTGCTTTCTCCTGTTCGTCATGTTGACGAGCTTTCTCATCTTCTGCTTTGCGGTCTGCCTTTGCCTGTGCGTACCCGGCGTCGTACTGCCTGTCACCGTGAACATTCCAGGCAATCATGCCACCGAACACCAGAGCAGCAAACATCACCACGATAAGCAACTGTTTCCAGTACGCTTTGACGAATACCCAGATCATACCGCCAGCACCTTACTCGCTGCGATGTACCGCGCGCGCCGGTCATCGATGCCGTTCTTCCCGCCATTGATGATCTGCGTGACGCGCACCAGGTCACCGGTGTACTTCATGCATCCTTTGGTAGCGAAGAACCACGCCGCGCTGCGAGCAGCATACTCGTCCTGCGCCAGCAGTTCTGGCTGCTGCACAAGATCCACCTTCAGGCCGCTGCCGCAGTCCCGGTAATTGTTCAGGCCGGTGATCTGGATAAGTCCGCGCCCGCGGTAAAACCAGCCATCTGTTGGCCCGTTGTTACCCATGCGTTTGCTGTACACCAAGTTGGCGATCGCGCGCTGGCGTTCCAGTGGTAAAGATGGTTCACCCTGCCGGCGGCCGAGAGAGTTTGCCTGCCCCTGCGTTAGCCGACCGGCGCGGACAAAATCGGCCAGGCCGGCCACGCTGTAATTGAAACTTTCTACAAGCCGGGTAAAGCCAGTACTTTCATGCCCGGTCTGGGCAATAAACATTGCCTGATCATCAGGCTTGCTGATGCCAAACTCTTTCATGGCTGCAACAATGTGTGAATGCCAGCGTGTCGCCAGCGCCAGGTTAATACCAGCAGCTTTCTGGAATTGGTTAATGTCCATGTTGAGACCTCGATATTTTGAATATTTGCACGACGTTGCCGCGAGTTTTCAGAACGGCAGCCAGCATCACAGCATTGATAACGACCTCAGAAAGATCTGCGGTCATGGGGAAGTGATAGAGAAGTGAGTAAATGGCTCGTACCGGGATACTGGCGGCCGACACAATCAGGAAGTAGGCAATCCATCCACCCCACCGGCGGTGGCGCGATCCGTTGCGTTGGAAGAACATCACCCTGAACGCAATTCCTGCGCATATAAGGGCATTCGTTATTAGCAACAGATCATGACCTGTCATCGTCTTTTCCTCCAGGGATTAAATCGCGTGGATTATCAGAACGGTGATACAGCCATATGCCAACCCGCACCGCCACAATTGACGCGACGAACGCGCCGGCGGAATACACGATTCCTCTTTCAAAAGAGTCCTGCGTGATTGTCGGTATCATGCTGGCAAGCCCGATTAGTATCGAGGCTGTTGGTTTGTAGAAGAGAAGCCCGCAGAGGAAGCTGAGAAGTGAAAGGAGAACGCGGCGCCTGACAGGATACTCAACAGCCGAGGTAACAAAAATTACCGCCCCTGCCAGGGAGCCAAGCGCAACCTCGGGAGGGACGCCAGCGATAACTGCCGCCAGCGCGCCATAGCTAAGCCCCTGATTTATTGTGTCAGCGGTTAGCGTTGCAGACATGGTGACCACCGTTTATTGTGCATGATTTACCTCCTATAGTTGGTAAGCTCATCATACACAATAATCCGAATCTGAATAAATGGTAATAATAGATACCATCACCATGTCAACCATGAACTATTTTAAATTCATCTGGTCAATTGAACATTGCAAACCGAAATTAAGAAAAGAGATGAACAGAAGAGAAGCGGTTTTAGTAACCGGAAAATCTATATTATCTATATACTTAAGCTCTTTGATATGGCCAATAAAATCCTTCGCATCGCAGTCTGGCATTCTTAACGTTGCTGACTTTGGAGCCACAGGAGACGGAATAACAGACGATTCTTATGCTTTTCAAAAGGCATTTATTAAGGCAAGTGAATCAGGTGGTGCGAAAGTTTACTTTCCGAAACCCAAAAAAGAATATTTGCTGAAGTTCCCGGTATTTATCTTTAACAATACTGAAGCATATGGTGACGGTAAAGATACGCGGATTGTTTTCGAGAATCCGGTGTTCAGTAAGGGCCGCGGAGGGTTCGTTATAGGTTCAAGCCTGGAGGCAAACAGAGATCTGGCGCTAACCAGGTTCAGTAACCGTTCATTGTCCACGACGATCAACCAGAACTTCAAGAATCCAGTCCAACGGCACTACATACGCGACACGCCAGAGTTGGCCCAGGCGAAAGGGAGTAGCCTACACGATATCTATCTGGAGGCGAGATTCACTACTGGCTCAGAAAGCAACTGGGGCGGGTACGGCATTAATTTCGTAAACGCCATTGACTGTCATGCTAGCAACATATGGGGGAAAGGGTGGACGCAACTTATTGGAATGGGATCTGATACTCCGCCAGAAACACCATCAAACCATAATTGCAGCGCAAAGAATTTGTATGTTCTTGAGCCTGATATGGTCAGGACATATTACTCGATAGGGTTTATGGCTAACTCTAGCAATTGTACGATTCAAAATGCAAAACAACTAAAACCAATGTCAGAGGGAAGTAAAAACGGCAGTGGCGTAGCATTGAACTTTTGTGAGGATTGCATTATTTCAGACATAGATATTCCTGACCTTGGAAGAACTCAAACCTCTGAGGGTGTTCTTATAAACAATTCTTCTGGTTGTTTGATTCAGAACATAAACATCGGTAATGCGAAAAAAGCCGTGTCAACATTCTTTAAATTCAAAGACACTCAAAAGGAATTTAAACCTAATATGATTAAGAATGTATTGGGTTCAAATTGCGACATTGTATTGTCTGTATACTCCAAATTTAACATCATAAGAAACATCAAGGGTGAGAATTCTGGACGAGTTATAGCCTTGATGAATACTAATGCAGCGAGAAATGTTATTAGTGCCCCTGAGGCGGATATCTCCACCCCAGGGAAAGCACCGATTACTACATTAATGAAGCTTAATAAAATCGAGTAATCATTCTATAGCGCGATGGCGACCATCATCGTCATCGCGCTGACTGTTAACTGCAACAAAAAAGATTAGTGAAGGAATACTAATCCAGAACGTAGATATATCAACAAACATCCCTGATGCTATAAACGCAAGGAGAAGCGGAAGACTTTCTGAATTGTTCTTGTAAACGCAGTAGCACAGAGACACAAGCATCCCCACGTACAAAGCTAAACCAATAACGCCTGTTTCCAGCAATGATGATATGAACACGTTATCAGGCACGATGCCGTACTTATCAGTAGCCATGCGATAACCAACGCCAAATATTGGATTTTCACCAAGAATATCAGGAACAGAGGCCCAGGTAGCAAGTCGGCCAGACGTGATATCAATCTGTCCAGAGCCGGTAATCCTATCCAACAAGGCAATGATATAATCATTACTAATGCCGTAAATGATAACACCGGCACCGATAGCTGCGAAAAACAGCATCTTGAATACGCTAAGGCTTCTTGTTCTTATTAAATCAAAGAATACATATACGGCCAGCGCAAAAACCAAAGTTCGAGTAAGTGAAATATAGATGTTAAACAAAAGGCCAAGCAGTATCAAAATGTAAAGTATTTTGCTTTTGCTGGTATGACGAAGACCAATAAGCGATGCCACGCCAAGAATCAATGCAAGACTACCATACGCACTTGAATCATTAGCGACACCACCTGCCCTGTAAATGTAGCCCATTCCAGGATAGCTAAACCTTTGCTTCGCAACAAGGATGTCCATTTGCATGAACCAACCCCAAGCCGCCTCTATGGTAACGACAAAGAAAAGGAAAATGAAAAAACGATAGACGGTTTTCCTTTGCTCTTCAGTAAGCTTATTAATAAATGCGAAAACTAAAAGCGCTGGAAAGTACATTTCAAGAAGTCTGACATATCGAAGAAAAGATGACTCATGATCTGCCAGTTTATCGTATGTTAGATAGCTATACGCTATACCTGCCACGATCCATGACGCCCACAAAAAGAACATAAATAAAACAGATAATTTCTTTTTATCTATTGTTTTTCTTGTCATTGCAAAAACAGCAAATGAAATGATAATAAATGGAATCGCTGGCTCTAGCCCAGATATACTACCACGACCAAAAGGCACTAACGTTATTATTGCAAGTGCAAATAGATATAGCCTAATGGCAATATCATCATATTTAAATTTACTTCTCAATGTGTGTAGCCCTCGTAAGCGCCACAAAAATTAAAACATATTATTATATGTGGCAAATTATCAAGGGAAAGACAAATCACATTTAGTAGAAAAGTAACGCGATCTGCCTCACCCCAATTTATACTTAGTCGGCAACTATATCACATAAGAATAATCCGTCAATTTTATGACATTGCGCTATCATCCTCGGCCCCCTCGTAAAAAGGTAGTGATTTTAGATAGGCATAAGCCTGTTCGATTGGCGAAAAACTGTTTTGAATATAAGCACATCCGTGCGTTTCACCGTCCAGAGGAAGCGAGGATTTATCTGCTTTCATCGAAACAAAAAAATCCAACTGGTTGCCTTGTATGGTGATCTGCTCGACAGTGAAAACTGCATTCTCAACAGTCAACCCCTTAAATGTAGTGGTCTTTATAAGCGACATTTTAAGCTCCTATGTAAGTTGCACCAGCAACAGGATATTCAATGGATATGCGTATATCAGTCGTGTCTCTTACAACAGAACCATCCATAGGCTGCCCACCTAAAAACAGATTCAATGCCGTTCCTGACGTGACACTGCAAGTAACAGGCAAGGTTCTATTCGGTATGTTTAATGCAGAGGTTACAGTTTTAGAGTTATCCTCATCCAATACGCCATGGATTTCGTACGTCTGGTTACCAAGAAGAACCTGGCAATGAACACCAGTCCCACTACGCTGGCCAGGAGCAATTGCTATTGGGAGGCTTATAGATAGGTTTCCGGCAGGCTGTGTAGTAATGGAGCCAATCGTCATCCATAGAGACAATTTGCAACTGTCATTGCTGATCTCATAGTTCCCACCCCTTGTTGAATAGGTAATGACCCCAGCGGTGGCTGATCCTGTTAATGACGGATTAAAAGTTCCGGCTCTTGCCCCTATCATCGGCTTATTTGTTGAATCGTATGTTACTTCATCAACAGAACCAGTAGACTGATTCCTATTATCATAAGCGTGTGATCTTGCACATGTTCCTGAGAAATGAATTGCTCTTCCTGCAACTGAACAAGTCACTTTGTTATTTTCTGCATGAAGTCCAAAAAGGCCACGCATTTTAATGGCATAGTTTTGTTTTGGAGAAACTACATAACAGTTTTTGACAGAAATACTGTGAGCAGTGTTTTGACTGGTAATAAGGAATCCCGCATAGTCCCATCCAAGAGTTCCAGGTAGATCATATCCAATCAGTACACCAGCTTCCGTATTCGCACTGCCAGTACTACCATTACCGTTATTATAGAAATAACATCCTTCTATGGTTCCTCCATGAGCTGGGTTTATTACAGTAGAGCCAGCATCGGCATTTGTACCTGAAGCAATACCTATACCCCAGGCTCCATTTTCAGAGTGTTCGATATTGGCACCAGTCACAGAGAAGCCAGCAGGGTTGCATAACATTAAATTGCCAACCCAGCCATGATGGTAAGTTCCTCCAACTATAGAGATTCCAGTATGGTCATTAGTGTAACCAATGCGACATGGAGTCTCTCCACCAAAGTACTCGCCTCCAATAATACTGCATCCCCACGCTCTTTTAGACCCTAACCACAGGCCATACCGCGCTCTCAATGGCTTCCCACTTCCATCAGTTGCAGTTGTATCCCCTGCCCAAAAATCACAACTGATAGACATGCTGTTATAGCAACGCGCCACTTTTATAAGTGCGTCTGGGTAATATGTCGTCCCGACATATCTTACTTTTAAATCCTTTAAAATTATTCTCCTTGTTCGTTCCCCTGCTGCTTCCCTGGATAGAACTATCTGACCGCCATTCATTAATAATATCCCGTTAATAATATTAACGTTAATATCTAAATTATGGCTTTCATAAAGAGTATATTGCTTACCCCTAAGATCAATTGTGTAAGGTAACGAAGTTCCGAGAAGAGTGTCTGGCAACGACTCAAGATATGAAAACATTAATGACCAAAGCTGATCATCTGTAGGCTCGGCTATTCCCACACCAAACATTTCAGGATATACAACTCTCCCCAAAGACAACATTTCCTGAACATTTAATCCATTTTCTGTTCCAACAAGTGATGCGCCGGCCGTGCTAGCAAGTTTGATGGCAAGGTCTGCTGTGTCGGTTTGACCAGCAATCGCTACTGGATTTCCAAGATCATTAAAGCCAAGGAGCATGTTCGAGCGAACATTTACCGGAGGAACAATTCCCACATCAGACTCTGGAACTCGTAGTGACCTTCTGAATAATTTATCTGTGTAAGAATTAGAACTGTCCAGAATGCTGTCAGCATAATTTTTTGTAGCGGCATCCTGTGGCTGTGCTGGATCCCGCAAATTTCGAATCCGGTTGTTAAGAGCGTCGTAATAGTTAGCAATGAATGATGGTTTACGCAGCGCAAGGCGAAGAAAACCAAAGCACTGTTGAATCAGCATCGTCAGCTTATCGAAAGCGTCTTCATGGACTTCTGCAAAGAACTTACCCTGGTTGCGTAGATCAGTTTCCTGGGTTACAGGAAGGTCCCTGGAGATAGAGATTTGCCATCCATTTGCCAGCGGTGACGCCAGCACCACCGCACCGCCTGAATAACCTCCAGCGCCAGTGACTGTGTAGTCAGTGTCAAGCGTAAGCACTGTGATGTTTTCGTTCAGGTCAGATACCTGAACCATCAGATCGCTTTTCTGGAAGATCCTGAAGGTATACGGAAATGATGTAGTAACGCCGTTACCTGTGTAGTCGTTATGGTCGACTTCGGTTGAGACCGTCATGTAGAAATCTCCGATAAACGCAGCGCCCGGCGCACCGCACTATCGTCATTCTATTACCTGTCAAACCACATATGAATAAACACAGCTCACCCAGGCATCATTATTACCCGACAGGTAATCAAAACATTACTGGAAATGGTGGTAAGGTTTTGTTATATGTATATACATACAGTACTTTGTATGGAGCAGTGAGATGTCTCAGCATTACCACCACCCTCTTGAAGAAGGTTTCACGGAGCGAATTCACACACCTGCAGGCGTTCGATCTTTGGTCGAAAGTTCACATCTAATGGATTTGCTCAGGGAGTTGGATAAAAATGGACACGACGTCAGCGGCGCGCTGGCTGAACTTGTAGCATTGATAAACTACGTTAGCAGCTCACAGGTATCGATGCGCGAGTTACAGACACACCTTGATTTCTGCGCTTTACAGATAAGACAACAATTAAACTAGATGTCGGAATAAATTCTCATAGCTATAATATTTTTGCCACATATCGCGGCCTACACATGGATATTAAATAATGAAAAAAGCATTTGCAGTACTTTTCGTTTTACTGTCTCTTGGGACTGCCACACAGGCTTTTGCTGGAAACTGCCAGCATGACAATGATACCGCAGCAGATGGTTCACGTTGCGGCGGTCGCTCTGCTGACTCTCGTCCTGGCGGGTATTGATTGGCCTAATAATGATAGGCCGCATTAGCGGCCTTTGTGACATGTCACAATAATTTAAGTTTGAAAACAACAGCCGCCAGGATAACGAAGGTTATGAAATATATGACCTTTGAGCTAGCATCACCAATCCAGCCTTTCTTCAGCGCAAATATAATCGTAAAGAAATAAGCTGTTCCACTAAAAACGACGACTACAAACCAAAAAAATATCAGCGCAATATTCATCATCATTTCCATCAATTCCCCACCGCCTTTCCAAGGTCTGGCGCGCGGCGCGGAGATGTATCACCGGGTTCCCACCAGCTCGTTGTGTTGAATTCCCGCTGCGCGCGGTCTCTTACCCTGTCGTTGTACCCTGGGTTAGCCATCTCCTGAAGTTGTTGCAGGATCAGGTGATTGGTAATGGCTTTAGCATACCAGAGGTTGGCAAATGGGGTGATCATGCGAGCGGTCTTTAGCGCATCGGCGCCGAAGGAAGTTTCTTCTCCCTGAAGCGCTTTCTGTGGGTTGGTAATCAGCAACTTTGTGAGCTGTTCGGCGAAACTTAATACCGGTCCGCCGATTGTTGCCGCGATGCTCGATCCATATTGCGTATGGTCCTGGAACAGGAAATCGCCATAGATACCGAATGAACCACCTTTCAGCAGAGCCTGCACCCAGGTTGTTGGCTTCGTCATATCAAGCGGGTCATTACCTGTGAGCAGGCTATTCATCTGATTTGCGAACATCCCAGCCAGCGTTGTACCAGCAATGTAGGATGCCAGGAATTTGATTGCCGGAACGGTATCAAGATCACTTGTCCTGTTCACCAACTGGCGGAAACCAGCAAACGGAGTGGTTTTGAAGAGCATGAAGCTTTTTAATAATTGACCGGCATCGTCTCGGGCGTAGGTGTCCAGCCCAGTAGCCGTCGTCACTGCGCTGGTCATCTCACCGTGAGTGATACCCAGCAATTTCTGTGCGGCTTCAGCGCGGGCGTTGCGAACCATACGGGCGATGGTCTGCTCCGCTTCAGCATCAAATGCCTGCTTCATCTTTTTCAGGCGTTCTGGCGGCAAATCACCAAGCGCGGCTAATGCCTCCTCGCTACCGGCGCGAACCTGGGCGATGCGGTCTGCCATAATATTGGTGATGGTCTCGTCAGGGACGGCGTAAATTGCGTCAGGGGTCATGCCCATATGCCCGGCAGTTGTCATTGGCCGCACCTCTGCCGCCGCCATGATAGCCCAGTCCTCATTGCTCCATCCTTTATTTGCCAGAATGGTTTTGTCCGAACCTTTAACATCATCCAGCGTTTTAAATTTGCGGGTTAATTCGCCGATGTTTTTGTACATCAGCAGGCCGAATGACGCCTTGTTTGCACGGTCCATTGCAATCAGCCCGGACCACTTCAGGGTTTTCTCAGCAAACCAGCCGGTAATGCCGCGAGATAGGTCAAAGCCACCCATCTTAGAAACGACAGCGGCATGTGAGTCCACCAGCAGGCCAAGCTCCGCATTCGCGCGCTTCGCATCGCCGTTAAACAGGTTCCTCAGTGTATTTGCAGAGAGCCGCATACCATTACGGTCAAAACCCAGTGCCTGCGCGTTCGCGCGCATGATAGCCTGATCGCTTGTCGCCGTCAGTACGCTGGTACCCAGCATGGCGCTGGTCATCAGGTTACGCAGTCCGCCTACTGCAGAAGTAAATACGCTTGATGAAGCTGCACCGTTAAGCCCGGCCATCGAATTGAACATACGTTCTACCATCTGGCGCTCATCATTCATCTTGCCGACTTCTTTACCGCCGGTTACCGCGCGCTGATAAATTCTGTCGAGAACCAGTGAAAAGTTGCGGGAAGCATCCGGGCCAAACGCTTTAACAACGCCAAGGTCACGTGATGACGACTGCAGGTGCGACATCATCACGCCAGCAACCGGCTGCTGAGTGTAGCGCTCCATGTAGGCAAAATGGGATTGTGCGTCTTTAAATGCCATTACCCTGCTTTGCGATCCGCGGTTCTTAATACCGCCAGTACCCATAAAAGCGCCTGGCTCGATTTTATTGGCGCCATCGGTAGCTTTGGTTTCAAAAATAGCCTCCAGTGCCTGACGGTACTCGATATCATTCATCGGGCTGCCGTCCGGATTAACGTAGTTGCTGCGATCCTGCGTGTTGTAAACATCATCAACCCACGCCTGGCGGGCGAATTCAATCGGCGGCTGGCGGCCGGATAGCTGCGCTTTCGCACGCTCGGCTGCAGGTAGTGAGGCCAGCCATTCATCGCGCCCGGCGTTGCGGATAAAATCGGCGTCGTCCACATACGGCAAATGCCAGTCATCGCGCAGGCCAATATCAAACCCGTTATCGTTCATCTCCTGGCGGGCCCGGCTGGTGACGTCATTCCAAACCTGTGCGATTTTCTTCGCCTGAGGGTTTCCGGTATCCTCGCCATATAGCTCTTTCAGGATCTGGAACTGTGCCGACTTTGCAGCCTGCTGGTCGAAGAGACTACGGAAACGCTGCTCGCCAAGCGCCTTACTCTGCTCAAAGAATTTGCGTACTTCGTCACCGGCTTTGAGCAGCTCAGCACTGAGTTGTCGTGACCAGTCCTGATATGCACCGGTTGCCAGTTCCTCGGCAGATGTAACGGCAATATCTTTACCATCCGATGTCCGTCGACCAGCAAAGATAAACTGCTGCAAATTAGCCGGTGTCTGTTGTTCTGGCGGGATATTAGCTTCAAGGGTATCCGTTACCTTACTGATGGCTATCGCGTTCTGTGCGACGCGCTGGCGCTTCTTATAAACGTCATGCACTACGCGCTGGCGCACAAGGTCGGCAGCCTCCATATACGTTTGAGCATCAGGGATTCCGGACTTCCCTTCCCTGGCGTTTTTCCGATGAACGTCACGCACCGCCTCTTTAATGCGGTCCTCGATATTTTTCAGCTCGTCAGCTTTAGGCTGGCGGCCAAGTGTCTGAGCAATGGCTTCAACACATGCCTGTTTCATTATGGATTCCTCAGGAAGCACGCCGCGGCAACCGAATAAACTTTAGAGTCTGCCTGTACGGTTTTAATCTGCTCGTCAAATTCAGCAAGAACGTCAGATAGTTTTGTCGGCTGACCTGTGTCAGGGTGCGCGATCGTCAAGTCAGGATTGGCCGTAGCCATATCGCGAGCCGCCATCAGGTCATAACTGTTTGACGAAATCGCCTGGCCGGTATCGGGGTCCACACTGACCTGGCCGCCAGTTTCATCTGCTGCAGTAAAAGAGCTTTCAGGCCTCGGTTCCGGCGCTTCACCTGTCAATTCAGAAGGCGTTTCATACCTGACACCATTTTCATCGAAAACCTGTTGCATTGCATTGTACTGCTCAGAAGCCGCGTCCAGCATGCCAGGGCGCGCCGGACCATCAAGGCCACGCGCCATCATTCCGACGTTAACAGGCTGGCCGTCATTCAGTTGCCTGTATGCTTCATCCATTGCAGCCACATGGCTGTTTATGCTCTCGTTGCTGGCATGCAGCACCGGCGACGATTCAAGATCGTAATACAGCCCCTCATTCAGGGTATGAGCCGCATCGATATCGCTTGGTTTAATTTCTGTCTCACGCACCAGGCCGCGCATCCTTTCAGGGATAATCCCCTGCTGGATACGAGACAGGTCAGCGCGAGCCTCATAAAACTGACCGCCTGGCATGTTTGGCGCCAGAGTGTTATTCGCATCCTGCAGGCGCTTCTGCACCTGTTCGATCTGCTTGTCAACTGCGCGCAGTCTGGCCTGCTTATCCTGCCGGGCTGTCGACAATGCCTTTCCACTACCTGATGGTTGTTCGTTAAGGATAGAGGCTCGCTGCTCGTTGAGGTTTTGCAGGATTCGCTGGCTATTTGCTACTTCTGACTGCCACACCTTGCGATCGCCACGGGAAAGCAACTTCCCGGCGTCAGCCTCAAGTTCAGCCATTCTTGATTCATATGTTGCCTCTGGTGCTGCCGGAACATCTCCCGTAGCAACTGGCGTTGGAGCTCCCTCACCTTGGGCTGCAGAGGAAACGTTATCAGGCACGCTCTGCACTTCTGCCGCCGGTATTGGCGCTTCAGTATCTGCCGGAGGTGGAGCATCAGCATTACGAGCGGCCAGGTGATGAGCACCACCAAAGGCACCGCCCAAAACTGCATCGACTAGCATCGCCTGCCCGTCGAATACCCGGTATTGCTTCGCCATTTCGGTGTAGCCTTTTTCCTCCAGTGTTTCGCCGACGGAATACCGGTTGAGCCCACCAAATCCGGTATTGATAGCCACACCAGAGGCGATGCGCGTTGCCAGAGTGGTGCCTACGGCAGCAGGCAAAGCCATACCCGCAGCGTTGAACGAGCTTTGCTGCGCGGCCAGGTTGCGTGCCGTGTTCTCATCCACGCCTTTAGCACGGAAGTCTTGATATGTTTGCTCGTATGACGATCCAAAAGCCGTGGCGGCGCCAACGGTAGGGCCGCCAACGATTGTTGCACCGATGGCCGGAACAAACTGCCCGAGTCCGTACAGGACTTCCGCAGCAGTTCCCTGGCTTCCTGCATCAGGTTTAACGTAACCGCGCGCCTGTTGCAGTTGCCTGCCGATCGTGTCGTAGGTGTCATTCAGCGCTTTATCGGCATCCGGAAACATCACCCGGAAGATATTCACCGTCGGCGCAACATCGGCGGTAAATGCTGGATCACTGATCAGGCGTTTGCTGAATCCGACAGCAGACTGAGCGAGTCCGACAGTGCCTTCAGCAACGCCACGCGCCGGCGCAGCAATTGAGCCCTGGAAGAATGTCGGTTCATAGTCTTCAGGACGCGCAGGATTGGCCGCGGTTTTATCGTCGGTCCATGCCTGGCCTTCTGGCGCGAGTGAAAATACATCTGCCATTATTCAACCCTCACCACGATAGCCTGATTAGTTTTCGGATCCGTAGCCCAGCGGCCACTGCCGCTTACCAGGCGATACTGGTTATTGCCAATATTCACCGGCGTAAAGTTTGAGGCTGCATTCACATTAAGCCCTGCATCCTTCAGAGCCTTTTGTGCAGAGACCGTATACCGGTCTTTAAACGTTGATTTGTCCATCCCGAAAGGCATAACCACATCACCGCCATTAAATCCTTTGTACACACCACCAGTGGCATATTGCGCTGCCTTCTCAACTACATCTGAGTTTGCAGCATCTGTACGTGTCATAGAGGCGTCACCAGACTGATAGGCGATACCGGCATAAGCAGCTTTGAACAGGTTGTAACTTATTTGGCGCGCCTGTGGGTTATTGGCAAACGCATTTCCTACCTGGTCATCAAAAGCACGCTTGAGCTTGTCCTCACTCGGCAGTTGAACAGGTGATATGCCAGCATCTTTCATAACTTTCGTCGGGTTAAGAAGCTGATCGCCAGCCAAAATAACCTTCGATACGTCGTACTTATTCATGGTTGGCTTGTAGCCAATAAACTGGTCGTAGGATATGACCGGGTTTCGGTTGTCATACTGGTTATCTGGTGTGCCGAGAAGCAGCGCGGAATACGCTGTAGCGGCATTGTTCGGAGCGATTGCAGAGGCAACCTGACGCATGGCCGCCGGCGGTAAGGTCTGGCCCATTGTCTGAAGTAGGTTAATGGTCTGATCGACGTTTTGCGTTCCTCGCACCTGCTGCGCGAGCGTAGACGCTTCCTCACTCGAGAGAATTGGCGCAGATATCCCGATCTTCTGCAGGTCGGGTTGTGCTGAGAAACGGCGTGAAATTTCCTCAGTAACTGCCTGAGGGGTATTGTTTTGCATTGGCCTGTATGCACCAATGTCCACGGCGGCGCCAAATGGGTTATTTTGCCGCTCTGAAATAACTTTTGTTGCAGCGGCGGTAACCTGATCATAAAGCGCAGCGCGCGAGGCGTACCCTTCCCCGGTCTGTTCCGGAGTAGGCTTCAACTGGTTGACGTATGCCGTGATGCTGTTGGTAGGCATATTGCGGAATGAGCCAATGTACTGCCCGGCGATCTGCGTATTTTTGAACTCGGTATATCGCTGGTTACCTTCTCGCACGCCATACGCCGCCAGAAACTCCTTCTCTCCTGGCGGATCCGGAAACTCTACACCGCGCATATAGGCGGCAGTAGCATCACGAACCTGACCATCAATCTGTGTTCTGTATTCTGCCTGCTGCTGTTTGCGGATCTGGTCTGCCTGTCGCAGGAATGCAGCCTGTGATTCAGGAGACGCAGCATCAAAGGCGGCGTTCCCCGTGTAGCGTTTGTTACTGGTAGGAAGCTGTGAAAGTCCTAGCGCAGCGCTGACGCCAGTGGAAAGTTGTTCATTGCTATACGGCTGGCTTCCATTTTCATGCTTGATAATGGCTGCGCATAACGCCTGCAGCGTATCAGGGTTTGACGCATCAAGAGGCTGATCGGCCTTTACTCCGAGTTGCGCGCAGACTGATTTGATATAAGCGGCGGTGTCATTGTTATCTGACGGCGGCGCCCAGCGGTTAATGATGTCGCTGACGGTATCAATCCCCTGGCGCTGGTACGACAGCAGGTTACGCCCAAGCGCGCGGATCCCATGTTCCGGAGTCTCGAATTTTGCAAACCGGCCATCACTACCAGTTTGGCCTACCCATGGATTTGATGAACTCGCCTCGAGGTTTCCTGGGTTATTGTTGCGAACGCCGCGCGGGCCAACTGCTGATGCTTCACCACCGCCGGCGACAGCACGCCGTGATCCGGCTACCGTGTCGCTTAACTCACCGTTACTCTGAATAAAGGCGATTGAGTTTTCAGCAGACCATTGTGAAAGCGCGCTATCAGCTACCTTCTCTTTGAATTCAATTTTCTTGGCCTGGATCTGCTCAGGACTCCATCCATGCGCCGCGCCGAAATCATCTATCTGCTGGAAAGCCTGCTGGTTTGCCAGGACGTAGTTTGCATTGTCGCCATACATAGTTGCTGCGGTTTTGGCGCCGGTAGCCAGCGTGGCCTGAAACTGCCCCTGCTCGTAGGCATTCAATTGGCTGATTTCATGGCGCCCGGCTTGCGATGTAAACTGAATGCGCTGCTGCTGAGCCTGCTGCATGAATCCCTGACGCGCCGACTCCGGCAACTGCATCGCCAGCTCCTGAGCCTTTGCGTCAAATAGCTGGGTGTACTCCTGGCCTTTGCCAAGAGCGTTTTTACCCTGCTGATTCAGCAGACCGTTTTGCGGGTTAGTCATCAGATCGCTGGCGGTCTGCGTCAGTTGCAGTGATGCGTCCTGAGCCATTGCAACATCAGCGCGCTGTTTGGCCTGACCAAACAAGTCGATCGCCTGAGTGCCAACTGCGCCCAATGCATCGGTAATGTTTGGCTGATTTACGGCCTGAAATCCCTGGGTTGATACGCCGCGGCTTTCGACCTGGCGGCCGGTGACGGTAGGTACGACTGGCATGAATTATCTCCTTATCGCCCGGTTTTGGTGCCGGAAGCCGCAGATATAGGCGCTGATTTCTGACTGAAGGGATCCCATGTCCCACCGAATGTTTTGTATGCACCAAAGGCATTTAGAGGCGCAGAAAGCAGGGTCGTGGTTGCATTGGCTTTGCCAGCACTACGAACACCTTTAGCCTCTGCGTCATAATTAACAGACTGGACCTGATACCCATACGCCTCACGCTGTGCGTTGTTCACGGTTGTAAGCGCGTCAAGCGTGCCAAACTGCGCGGTGTCGCCGAAAATGTCCAGTGATGTGCCAGTGCTTAAATCAGCCCCTGTAGCGCCCATCGTGGCGGCCTGGGTTCCCGCTGCCTGCCTGTTACGACGCTGCACCTCTGCCGCCTGAATGTTTCCTCGGTTAACGGCATCCTGCGCCTGTGCTTCAGCAATATCCGCGTTCTGGCTAGCTACCGCTGACTGATATTTTGATTGCTGGTTCTGGTTGTAGGCTGACATCGCACCTATAACTAATGTCGCGCCGGCGGCGATCGTTGCTGGTTCGCACATTATTTTCTCTCCATGTGGAATCGATGAAACGGCAGGCCTTGCACACCATACGGCGCCGGGTCTTCCAGGGTAAAACCAAGCCAGTGGAGCCACGCCTTTGCGACGTGGTTTCTGGCATCAACATAGTTTTCAAGATACGGGTAAACCGACAGCATTGCATTGACCACTTTCCGGCAGCGGCGCAGGAATGTACGCTGATATTTTTCAAGTGAATCAGTGCCAACCAGCCAGGGGATGCCACTCCCTCCAATCATTGACGCCGGCGCCACACCAAAGATTGTCACCACCTTACCATTCACCAGACCTGCACAGCAGAATGTTGAGGTTTTGAGTCCGCACTCCAGCACTCGCCTGGCGCTCCAGCCATTGGTTGCAGAAAACTCCTGCAGGTCAGCGGCGCGCACTAACGGGAGAATTTCAGCGATATGTGCAGCCGTGGCCGGGACGATTTGAGCATTAATCATCAGAAGTCTCCCACCGTAATGCGTGGGATTACAGCCAGAACAGAAAGCGGTAGCGGGTCAGTCTGTCGGATCTTGATGCGCCCGTTCTTGTCCCAGTTGCTGTCAAGTTTCACTTCTACTTTCCCGGTAGCGTCTTCAACAGGATCGTCGTAAAACTCAAACTCGCGCTGTGGGTATTCATACCACTGCCCGCCGGGCGTGGACGCCCATATCCCGCGACTGGCATTTACTACCAGCGTTACGGTGCTGATCAGCTGTTTCTTATCCAGCAGTGTTTCCTGGCCGTTAATATTGATGTCCAGCGTTTCGAATTGTGCGTTTATCGGCAACCCGATATGCACCACACCGCCAGGCTTTTCGAGCATTACGGCGCCGCCGGTGACGACTTTCTGCGGCTCTACGCTGGCGTCGGAAAGAATGTTGACGGTCTGCCCTTCCAGATGCTCAAGCCCTGAGAAGGTTTGTCTGGCCATTGTCCAGTTTGTGGTTGCGGTATTTTGGAGAACTGCCGGAATATCGCGGTTTGCGGTTATGGTTACTGAATTGCCGCTTTCCACTGAAACAATGTCACAGCGCAACTGCATGGCTACGTCAGTGCCATCAACCGGATCCGTCCCGGTATACGGAAACTGAATCTGTGCGCCGACGTCGCCGGAGGAAAAGTACGAGCCACCGCTCACCGTCAGAGTGTACGGCACCTGATAACTCCAGTTTCCGCTGCCGCCGCTTATCGTTGCTGTTCTGGCTTCAGTGTTGCGACCATCATAGCTGAGCCCACTATCAACAAAGAAAGCATCAAGGTCGTTAGTAAACTGCCGACTGGACAGCCGCTCGATGTAGCGTACAACCTGCCCGTTAATGGTTCTGTTCACCACAAAGTAAATGGCGTCCTCACTTCCTTCACCGATGCCACATGTGCTTTCATATTTTCCGGCGCTGGATTGCGGAGACCAGGCAAAAACCTGCTGGTCACGCAGATATGTCAGGACCAGTAACTTACCGTCATCACGCACGCAGAACGCGCTGGAGAAAGGCACGATACAGAATGACCAGTCAACAATGCTGCGCTTCTGGAAAAGGTGGTTAGCGAGTATTGTCAGGTCATTCCCCTGGAACCCATCAACATCAAACGAATAGGCCAGATCCCTCACAACGCTGCCCTTTTCCTGGATAAACAGCGCGATGTTTGAAACCGCTATCGGCGGCACATCGCTGCTACCATTTGAACCCTGGGAGCTCAGAGAGAAAGAGGAAGGCGTAAGCACTTTGTTCTGATCGCCGGTGGCAACAAATTCCCCGCCGGAGGTAAGAACAACCAGTGATCCAACATCAATAAGATGGCGGATCTCGTTCACCTGGCGCCCGGCGTAGGTATAAACGATCCGGTCATCATCCTGAACAGGGTTACTTTTTCCGAAGTCTTTATAATCACCAGTACGGCTTGCCCAGATGGTTTGCGGATAAGCTGAGGAAGCTGCAAAGTACAGCCGCTGCTGGTAATAGACAACTGTCGCCGGATAGCCATTGACACTATTCCATGCATACCGCGCCCACTTATAGCTCGCCTTGTCTGATCCCACGGCATTTTCAGGGATACGTGAGATAACGTCAGCAGTAGCAGACAGGCCATCGCCGGCGACAGCAGTGATCCGCGCGATACCAAACCCACTGTGCAGGTATTCCCACTGCACACCAGTATCATCGTCACCAGTCCCACCCCAGCCATCCCAGGCCATCCCTTCTGTATGCGATGGCCGCAGCGTACCGGTTTTACCAGCCGTGTTCGCCCGGTAGTAATTGCTGTCGGCGCGCCGGATATCATCAATTGCGGTGGTCTTACTGGTTTCCCATACCGGCACTGAGTCAACGGCAGGCTGTTCAAGGTAGAATAATTTCCCTACCTGCTCACTACCGAAAATGGCACTGCTCGCAGTGAGAGTGATCGTCCCGGTCGTGCCGCTGGTATAAACGGTTACTGATTCATCGACGTTAATATCTTCAAACGGGCCGTTCTTTGTTTCGACGTCGACAATCTGCCAGTTATCATGCGCGTAGCGGCGTAGTTCTTTTGGCGGGTACGAAGGATGAACGATCGTCATCACGTCTGCGCTTTGCGTGAACTTCAGGCCGAAAACGTCACTATCGGCATACGGCGTTGCCAGTTCGTAAATCACATCGCCGGTGGTCATCACAAGGCCGCCATCTTTGATAACGCGCATGTAGTTGTGACCAAACTCCAGCGCATAGGTTTGAACCGTTGAGAACTGAAACGGTATCAGGCGACATTTACGATCAGGGTATTTTGCCGCGGCGATAAACTGCGTGCCCGGGCGGTTCTCTACCCCGCCATACTGGCGCACAATAAAGTTATCGCACTTGCGCAGAGCCACCTGGTACTTGGCCATATCAATGCGGCCATACAGGGATGGCGCAATCTCTCCGCCGGAGAAACTCGGTTGTATCCAGCTAACAGCCATCAGCACATCCTCGCTTCGGTAAAGGGATCAACAGGCGGTTGCGGCTCCTGCGATTCGTTCATGCTGTGAGAGCTGGCGCTGAGGATGATCCGGCTATACATGCTGAGAGCGTTATTGCCAAGGTCGGCATTACCTGTGAGAACCATGTTAATAGCCGCGGCCAGGCGCCAGGATAGCGCTTCCTGGAAAATTGAATCGAACATGTTCACATCAGTGATGCGCGCCACATATCGCAGCCACGCCTGCGGCAGGTCGGTGTAAATCAGGCGACCGGTGCCGGCGCTGTCGGCGCCGACGGTATACTGCACGCGCATCGCTGCAGTTGGGTACCGGATACCAGGCACAGGGATTTCAATAATTTTCAGGCAGTCCGTTGGGTACGTATACGCGTAATCCCAGTCCAGCGGCGGATTATTAGTGTCAGCAAGCGCTACAGTCTTCGTGGCAAAGTTCCATTCGAAATCGGCCAGGACAGCATCACGAATTGATTCGTAATAAAGTGAGCATTGCCCGGCTTCTTTGCTGGCTTCATTCAGGCTGTTAATACTGCGGTTATTGCCGATATTGCTCAGCGCGCGGTTGCAGATTTCGATAACTGAGGCCATTACTCGCCCCCTTCACCATATAAGGTTTCAGCCGCGGTCTTCGGTGCTTCACCGGACACTGGTGCAAGTGCCATATCAGTGATCTGCAGATCCGCACTACGGAAAGTGCCATCGTCGCCTTCACGTGCCGAGATGCCTTTAATCACTGCTTTAGCCGTAATCATCACCTCAGTGCCTACATTCTGCGGCTGCGCCTTCAGCTTGTTCAGGGTGTCATTGTTCAGTGTGATGCATAGTCCCCACGGATATTCATCGCGAGTCTTCGTTTCACCGCTTTCATCCTGGTAGCTGTCGGTACCGGTTTTGAGATTGACCATTTCCATAGAACGCTCCTACAAGAAAGGGGCCTGAGCCCCTTGGTTTAAACTGAGGCTCAGACGCCTAAATCTTTTCGCTTCTCGGCGATCTTCTCGCGGAGCGTTTCCGGTTTGGTGTTGCGATGCGGCTTCTCGTTAAAGAGCAGTTCATACTCTTCGCGGAGTTTATCCAGAGCATCATCATCGCCATTGCCTTCATCGTTCAGCGGCCCAGGCTGTTTGACTGCATTGGCCACTGCAACCTTGCCAGTGGCTTTAGCTTTAGCCGCCTTTGCCGCATCGTTCATCGGCTCAAGCGCAGATCCCGGAACGCCGTCATATTCAACCTCAGAGCCTTCCGGCCAGAGGTTGTTGTGAATATGAGACAAACGCAGCACACGGTATTTTGCTTTCTCTGCTGACATCGATATCTCCTTAGCCGGTCACTTTAGAGCGAGTCGGATACGGGGTATTCGCATCAACGTCCAGGTTAATACCAGAGGTGAACGCGCCGGCGGTAAGCGGGCCAGTTCCAACCGTGTAGTTAACGCGCAGATAACGCATCACACCTGCGGGAACCTTCGCGGACACCACGCGCTTACCGGCCTTCAGAGCAGCCAGCGCCAGCGCGCCACTGTCATAGATGGTCGTCCAGGTGCTATTGTCAGGACTGGTCTGCAACTGCACATTGACGGTAGCGGCGCCAGCAGCGGTGGCAGTGGTATTAACCAGCGCCCAGAACTCCAGCGGATAACCAACACCGATGTCACGGCGGGTGCCGTCGATAGGCCCCAGGTCAATCACGTCGGTAGAAGCAGCAGTGGCAGTAACCTCCTGCGCTTCGGAGAACATCAACAGTTTGTCGAGGATCATCTTTGTTTCTCCATTGAGCCGCCCGGTAGCGAGCGGCTGGTTATAGTCAGGGGTTAAACCACGCGGGCTTCGGTCTCCAGCAGCGCATCGGTTTCACGAATCGGAACGCCGCGGAAGCTGGTCCACCATTCGCCCTCAGTCTCTTTGACGCTGATCGCCAGGGAGGATTTCTCCAGAGACTGAAGGTCAAGAGCCTGGGCTACGGTACGGTTCATGTAGAACACCGGGCGGCCCATGCCACGGTTAGGGATGCGGTGCAGCGCTTTCACCATCAGCTTGGAGATATTCGCCGCGGCCGCCGGATCGGACAGGTCGCTAATATCGATGTTCGCGATTCGCACGACATAGCGCCAGTCACGCAGGCAGAGGCCGTTGTCCCACTTGTAATGGGTGCGGTAGCCTTCATATTTCCCGCCATTAGGATCATCAAGAGTTACCTGGCCCTTGTTTTCCATCTGGAGCCCAGCTTTCTGACCTTTCGGGAAGATGCCGTGTACGGTGTTTTCACCCCACACCACCAGCCAGATAGAGGTGTTATCGGTACCGGTACCGCCGGCGTCGATAATGTTCTGTGCGTTAGTCGCCGAAAGGTCGGAATAACGCGAAGACAACCCCATGAACTGCTGCGGGTTAACACTGGAATCACCGTAGAACAGGGTTTGAGCCATCTGCTGATTCATCGCTTCAATGAATGCGCGATCTTCAGACAGGCGGAACTCAGCGGTATTACCGTTAAGGTCTGCCAGTGTTTTATCGATTTCCGCATAGGTTTCCAGCATGCCGCATGCATCTGTAACCTGCACAGTGGTAGATTTGCTCGGCTGCACGCCGTAGTTCAGCAGGCGCCACGTTGCAGAAGGAAGCCCTGAGCGAACAGTAGTTCTATGACCTGTAGGCAGGTTTCCTTCAACGATCAGCATGTCCTTCAGGATCGGGTTGGTCTGGGAGAGAAGCTCTGTGATTTTATCAGTCTTCCCGTTTGGGTCGATGCGCTTACCCCAGTCAGCCAGCGTCAGCGCATTAATGCCTTTAACAGCCATGGTTATATCCTCTCTTATTTGCCATATAGCACTTCGGCCGCACTAAGCTGACCGCTTTCTTTACCTGTAACCATGCCGTCTTCCGACATGGCCTTACCTACTTTGATGAACGCCTTCACCAGTTCCGGGTGATTGCCAAGACCAGTACCGTTCAGGTATTCCTTCAACTCCGGCGTACCGAAGGTATCCAGAGCGCGCTGCGCAACGCCGAGGTTTGCCGTCAACTTGTCGCCACCGATTTCTTTATCGGCCTTCACAGTCGCTGCCCATTCTTCAGTTTTCGCCTGCCATGCTTCCGCCTGGCGCTGCTGGACGCCTGCCAGAATCTTCGGGTATGCATCGACTAACTTCTGAGCCTGCTCATTGGTCAGGTTCAACTCGCGCGCTACCGGCTCGAAATCTTTCAGCGCTTCGGTATCGAGGTCTACGCCCTCGGCGGCAGTGAATTCATACTTCTCCGGCGCACCATCAGGCTTGTCGTCATCTTTCTTTTCTTCCTGCTTGCCATCATCAGGCGCTTTGCTTTCCTCCGGCTTTTCCGGATCTGCGCCGTTTTCTGGAGCGTCAGAAGCTGCTTCTGTCGACGCAGGGTTGCCAGCAGGGTTATCACCGGCAGCCAGTGCAGGTTCGGATGCCGCAGCCGGAGCAGCGCCGCCGTCGGCAGGCTGCTCATTACAAAGGCGGCGATACATCAAACGTTCGAATAAGTTCATCTAGTGCCTCTTAAGCCATAATCCCCGCGGCCTTCAACTTGGCCAGCAGAGCGTTAAAATCAGTTACCAGGCCAGTCGCATCAGTCGCGGTGGAGTTAGCCTGAGTGGCAGCCATCTTTACGCCACCAATAGCTGAGGTGGTCGCAGCCGAAGGAGGAAACGTGCTTGGCTTACCAGTAATGTCAGCCCATGCAACTGAATCTCCCGCACCGCTATCCTCCACATCAGCAATAATCGCGTTACCGTCGAGCCGGATAGGTAGAATTCGTTTGATCGTCATTGCGTCTACTCCTTTTCGTTAGCCTCTGCGGCCATCTTCAGATACTGATCAGGGCAATGCACCATGACGCGCTGGAACAGCGACAGCGCATGGTTGCGCTTACCTTCGTTAAATGCTGTAACGTATGGGTCTGGACTGAAGCAGGCTCCAAATACCTGGCCTTCAACCAGGATCTGCCAGACGACGCGGCGGCCTTTCTCGCTATCCATGACAAACTTGATATCGTCGATATCGCGCTGCTCACGCTCGCGCGCCTCGATTTCACGCTCCGCCCTGAGTTTTTCGTCATCGATATCTGTCATTGCTGACCTCCTGCCGGTGCGCCGACGGCGCCAGAGATAGCAGTAAGCACGCTCGGATCTGCGGTCTGCGCTTCACTAAGCGTCTTGGCGCCTTGCGCCGCAGCCATACCCATTGCCATTGCCTGCTGCTGTTGTTGCTGCTGAGCGCGATCCTGGCGAACCTGGTCGACCTGCTCCTGAGGAACAATGACCGTTGGCGATACTCCTGACATTTCGGAGAACGCGTCGATAGCCTGATCCGCGTCGAGTTTGTCCAAGGCTTCGGTCTTACCGAGAGAGGCAAGCTGCCCAATAAAGCCAACCGTCGAAGCGAGGCTTGATAGCCCGATTGATTTCTGCGCCTGCGCCATGACGGAGATGTATTCAATCTTCAGTGGCATGCCCTGAAGTTCATCTGGCGGAGGCGGCAAAAGGTTTTTGCGCACCATGATGGAGAAGGTGCGATCGATAAGCGGGTTCAGGCATTCATCGTTCAGACGCTCAAGCACAGGGCCCAGCATCAGCAGCTTCTCTTCTTTCATCTCGATCACCGCTTCAACCGGCATTGAACGCGTGTTGATGTTCTGCAGCATCATGAAGAGGTCGACGAAATAGGCGCTGTTAATCATCTGCCGCGTATCCTGAATGTCAGCGAGCAGATCAGCAGTATTCGGGTTTACCAGGTAGGCAGGTTTTAACCCGTCCTGACCTGTCATCACATCCAGATACGTCACATCTCCAGGAAGTAGTGATACTCGCTGAGTTCTAAGAGACGTAGGGGCAACCATTGGTGGGTTAGTTGCTTTGTCAATCAGTTGGGCTTTTCGCATCTGCTCAACCTGAAGCGCTCTAACCTGACCAAGAGCGATCATGCCAGGGCAGGATGATCCGTAAACGTCCTCGCCGTTAACTTCCCAGCGTGGCGCCATAATCGGAAATTCGTCGAATCCAGACTCACGTAGCAGCTTGTCGTTATCTCCGCCAACTTCGAAGTAAACGGATTTGATGCGCTTGTTTTTGCTGTCCAGCTTTCCGGTATCGCGGTCGATGTTGGGATATACGGCATGAATAACTTCGATCCACGTTTCATATGAGCCGGACTCCCACAGCCCTTTGACGGAGGTACTGACGTTGCTCATACCGAATTCCATTACCAACTGACGCACGGTCATGGTGAATTTTCGATAGCAGGTATCGACGCTGCCGCGCGCAGAGTTAGCCAGGTAGTAACTACCGATAGGAAACATCATGGTGCGGATAACGTCCTCGTCATCCTCAAGAACGGCCATCGCACCAGTGCTGTAAGTGCCGAGGCTGCTGTAGAGCAGTGGCAGAGACTGGTACAAATTCGATTTGTTGTAGACCTCGTTCATCCGGCGCTGGACGGCCTCAAGCCACAGCTTAACCGGGCCATAGTCCATCATGTCCGGATCCGGCGTTGCCAGCTTAAACCATGGGCGCGCTGGCGAAGTGATGCCCGACATCATGCCGCTTGATAGCGTGCGGTTTGCCAGCGTCGCTGTCGGGTCAACTGTCTTTGTATTACGGCGGTCATTGCGATTGACGTCAGTGACCAGGAATCGGGACCCGCGCGGGTTGATAAAGTCGCTTAGCTCGCGCCAGTGCGGCTCGAACGAAGAGCGATCGTTATTGAGCAAAGCCACCTGCTTCAGCAATTGCTCTTTAATGGTTTCCGCCATATCCCGCGCTCCTGTTACTGACCGAGCAGCGTTTTACCGCTGGTATTGGCGGTGGAGGTGTCACCCTGCGAACTGGTCAGTAGCGTAGAGCTACGACCGGCGGCCGCGCGGCGGCGGCGGGTTTCTTCATCGCGGGAATCGACCACAGCCTGATCCTGTTCCTGCGGTGCTGCCTGAACTTCTGGTGCTGCAGGTACTGATGGCTTGCTGCCAATGCACATATCGATACTCCATACGCGTTTAAATTATTACCAATTTAACCACATATGAATTATTTCGCGTAGTATATTGACTTTATTGGTTGCAATTATTACCTTTAAGGTAACAGCGATGCTGTTGATACACGGCATATGGCACATGTGTCGTTTGCGGTCCGGCGGTGTTCCTTGATGTCCTATATCCACCGAGCGGGTAGCCGGAATGTGCAAGCCATCGTTTAGGCACGAAGTTGCAACTCACCATTGTGGCGGTTCGGTGTGACACCTCGGAAGAGACGAGGATGCAACAGGTAAGAGCATTGAGATTGATCGTCGTTCCTGGGCACAAGGTCTGCTCGAAGTCAGTGCTCTTTCCGTTGTGGTGAATGCGAGGGGCTAACTCGCAGATGAAAGCCGTAGGGATTCGCGCGGCGACGCTTCAAAAAACTGCGGCTATAGCAGGGTCGCGCAAGCCGGAATGGTCAGCACCGGCCACCACAACCCAATCACGCCTCAGGACCGTGATGCAGTACCAGAGACATTGCTGTGTGTAGACTTGGCGGTGGCAGTTATTCCCTTTCTGACCACCGCCCTTTTTACAGCAGGACGCCATCACGATGACTTCATGCTGTAAACCCTGTGACTCCCAGCCAAGGAAGGCACCCCTCATTGCTTCCATTTCGCCCGGTTCGCCGGGCATTTTTTTAAGGTGATTGGAATGAGTGATTTACTCGCAGCCGGATACATCATGCTGGCCTATTTCATGACATGGGCTATTGGCCTGGCTTGCATTTACTGGTGGTAGGAATGAAAGACGAATTCGACGGCTTTTAATTCCGTGACATGTCACAACCATCCCGCCGATGGCTGTGCTAAGCTTCATCAGTGGCTAGGGTAGCTCCCGAAAAGCGGCATCGTCACCGCCTGCCATTGATATCATGACGAGCAACTAGACGAGGTTGTTATGGATGATTTTAAAGACCTGTGGATAAGCGCAGATGATCACCCACCGGAGAATCAGGAAGGCAAGTGGTCAAAAGATGTCATAGCGCTGAGTGACACTGGAGACGTGTTCAGGCTGGCTTGTATGGGCGGCTCATGGCAAAGAACTCAGGCATTTATTGACTCAGGGTCAACTAAGGTAACTCACTGGATGCCGCTGATTTATCCTGACGTTTAAAACAGATTGAGATGATGGGTCGCTTAGGCGGCCTTTTCTACGCCCACGGATCATAGTCAGTGATGGCCTTGCCTTGCTGGCTTTGCTGCCCATAGTTAAACTGTTTTTTGGTCACTGGAGCCGCATAGGTAAGTACGTATGCATCAGCATTGTTTGGTGATCTTCCCAGTAGTTCCTTCACTTCTTCCTTGTCCTGCAAAATCTTTCTACTGTCTTTCAGTCTGACTTTGTATTCAGGGGCGCTCAGCTCATCGGCCAGATCCTGACTATCAAGTTGAGCTCCAAGTTTCAGCGCGTCGCGGGCTGACTTATACATTTCCCCACGCTTATTACCCATTTCTGGATCAGATGTTCCGCTACCAAACTGAATTAGTGTCCAGGTTCTCCCCCAGTTATCACCAACTGACTTCAGGCCGGTACCATAGCCATAGTCAATAAATACAGCATCGGCCTGATACTGATCTTCGAAGTCGGCGATCACCTTGGCAAACAACACATCGTCGGTGGTTCTTTGCCATTCACCAAGCTTCTTACAGTGCAGACCCTGCCTGAGGTAAATAACTGCCGGGTCCTTGCCCTGGTGGGACGGGTCTACGCCGAGTACTACTGCGGCATGCTGAACCTGTGCGTGAGTGATCACTCTGCCAACTGCAGGTTGAGTCAGGCCAGAAGGAATAAACTGGTTTTCTGACGCGTCAGGGAAGATCCCGCGCACGCGCACCTTCACGAAGTCGCTATCTTCGCCATAGTCATCCACCCACTTCTGAATCTGCTCTTTGTTCGTGCCTTCCACGGTGCGGGAATCAATCTGCGCGCACTTCCAGCGGTGCTTGTATTTGCGGAAGCATTCACGGAAACGCCCGGTGTTGCGCGTCGGGTTACCGAACGCCACCCAGATAATTTCGGTATCTTCGTCCGTCAGCGCACCCTCGGCTACCTCCCACACCAGATCGGCAATGTTGGATGCTTCGTCGAATACGACAATGATACGCTTGCGCTCGTTGTGCAGGCCGGCGAACGCTTCGGTATTGTGCTCAGACCATGGGATTGCGTCAGCGCGCCAGCGTTTGTCATGGCCGGGATCGTTGCTGTACATCGCCGTGGCGGTGCAGGTAAACCAGTCTTTGTTGATGGCAAGGTTCGACCATTTGATGATTTCCGGCCAGGTCTTGGTGCGTAGCTGGTTGTCTGTGTTGGCGGTCACCACCACCTTGCAATCTTCGCAAGTGGACATGCCCCAGTTAATCAACATCGAGATGAACGCAGATTTACCGATACCGTGGCCGGAGGCCCGGGCAATCATCAGCGGCTGGTGACGTGTTGCCGGATTCTGCAGGTGCTCGCCTATCTCGCGGAATGCATCAGCCTGCCACTTGCGCGGACCGGTGGCGTGCGCCAGCTCTGTGCCATCCTCGCCCCACGGGAACGCATAAAGCGCATAACCCAGCGGGTCATGCGTGAAACTGGCGATATCGTCGATCAGTTGTTCTTCCGGGGATAGCACAGCATTGGTCACTGGTCACCGCCATTGTGCTCTTTCAGGCGCTTGCGCGCGGCGGCCATGCGGTCGGCGATAGTGACGTTCACGTTAACTTCCATGCGCTCTTTGAACGCCATCACGTCAACGTGCTTACCGATTAGCTCGAGGTTCTTCACCTTGTCTGGCCATTTTATTTTCTTGAGGATGGTCTCGATCGTGGTTTCATCCATGTTCATGATGGTTGACGACAGGTCAAAGCCACTTAGTGTGGTGCGCCATATCTTCGGCCACTCGCGTATCGGCTTCAGTCCGCCGTCATCATTCAGGATATCCAGCACGTCCATCTGGTCGATTTCAACCAGGCGCAGCAGGACATAATCAGCGCTGACGCGCAGTCGCTTGTTGCGGTCTTCCATCAGTTCGGCGATTCGTTTCTGAATACGCGCATCGCGCATGTTCTGGCTGGCGAACTTGCCCGCTGTATTTGGTGAGTATCCGGCGTTAATTGCCGCCTGAGTCTGGTTCTCAGGGCATTTCACATACTCCTGGCAATAAGCCTCCTGCTGGAATGTCAGCGGCTTGAACTGCGTTGATTTTCGTTTCGGGTCCTTTGGCATGGTAACACTCCGGGTAATTATTACCGCTATGGTAATACTATCATGCCAGCCAGGATGTTACATGATCGGAATATCATCTTCTCTCTGCCAGTCGGCACGATTAACCAGGAACGTCAGCACCCCTTTCACATCGACGTCATCCAGCGCATCGCCTTCAATCGCTTCGCCGTCATCGGTGATGATTGCCTTCCCGCGCACCACTGCAAACTGCAGGATTCCGCACAGAGATATAAGAATGTTGCTCCCCTGCTTTGGCCTGATGGCGGTGTTGATAACGGCGTATCCGGCGCTGGTTTCGATAACACGGCAATTGCCATCAATGTGGCACAGGATATTGGGGGATAGTGTATGCTCGACGTAGTCTTTGGCTGGAGATGGAAAACCCATGATGACCTCACATAAAAATACTGTATATTTAAACAGTATAATCATGTGAGGATTTAGTCAATCTGTCGTGACATGTCACAGTGGTAATTTTGTTTCGTGCCAGCCAAGTGTCGCCCAGCATTGGGAATCGCCAGCGCACGGACATGATGCCACCGGAAGCGCGTCACCACACTTCCCGCAGCGGCGCTTGCTGATTGACTTTATACGGCCGCGCACCCGCGCATCATCCTGGCGGATCAGCAATGCGATGTACTCTGCCATTTCATAGGGATCACGACCAGGGCGCCGGGCGGCACAATTGCGCGCCAACATTTCCTGCTCCTGTTCATCCAGCACCAGTTCAATTTTGCGATTTCCGGCGGCGGACTGCCGCGCGCGCTGCGCGGCTTTGCGTTCTGCTGGGGATTTAGGCACGAATAGCACCCCACGCCAGATTGATTAATGATTCCCAGGCAATGTAAACCCGTATGCCAGCAGCCAGGCCGAAGCCAATCACCATGGCATAAAGCAAAGCGTTGCACTTTGACATCACTTCACCCCCTTCTCAGCTGCATTGATAATAGCCTTAAGACAGTTATTACACGGCTCAATGAGAGAATCCTGCTCTAAGCTCAATAACGCATGCTGGGCATCCTGAAATAACCAATCTGAAAATTGTGGTGTATGCCCACACCATGTCTTTACTTCATGCTTTGCAAGTTTTACACCGTCACGATATTCATATTTGATTATGTGATTACACATTTTTCACCTCCTGCGGGGCGGCTGCGAGCATGGCTCGGTACCCACAAATGCTTAGCCTGGATATAGGCGCAACTGACGATTTGTAGTAAGCATCCTTCATGCCCTCAGTCGGCTCCTTCGGCACCATCACGTAACCAGGAGGCGCAACGTAGATAACCTCAACTGTCCTGTCTGGACCGGATGCCGGGTCAATGCCAATTACCGGAGAGTTGCCCAACTTGTTAGCCGTCGTTACAGGATCAGCCTGGAGCATGGCAGCGCGCAATTTGCCAGGCACATCAGCCCAAACGCCAGAATAATAACTAGTGTTAGGATCGGTATGCTCCAACAGGTCTTCTATCGCTGATGCCGCCATACTCAGCAGATCATCCAGCGCCGCTGTCGGGGTTGGTTCGATGGTTTTCATTTCTCCGTTGAGCATGACGGCGCGACGGGCGCTTTCTTCAGCGTCCAGCTCGGCAATAATTTCATCGTCCATTTTGCAGAGGGCTTGGCGAACATCATCCGGCACTACCGGCGCTGGCTGCGCATGGCGGTAAAGCGTAACGAACTCTGCATTTTCCCCGGCATTCTCTTTGAGGAATGAGAACTCGTTTTCGGTAAGCTCTTGCCAGCCCGTGGTCAAGCCGTTGTAGGGATTGCGCTCCCGGTACAATATCACCGGCTCGCTGTCCATTGCGGCCAGCGCCAACTTGAAAGCAGCCAGCTCTAATTCGCTATTTGTATCAATTCCGAAAGGGATTTCATCGCGTACTGATTCCAGTTCGGCGATAGTCTGCTGTAACCATTCTCTGGTTATGGTTGATTTGGTCATTGGTTGGCTCCTTACACTGCCAGCTGTAGCTGCATGTTGAACTTGTCTTTTTCGGCGCAATAGTTGAGTGAGCCAGGGCTATTATGTGACTCAATACGCTCAACCATCAGTGCGGCACGCGTCTCTTTCGATGCCGGCGCATAAGCACCAGACCAGGCCTTATCTATCCCGATATTGCGCGCCACGTTCGTGCTATCGGCGCTCGCCAGCGGTAGCTTTGTGAAAATCAACGGGTTGAGCATGCGTAACCCATGGAGTTTCGTAATCGGCTGTCCATGTTCGTCAACGACGTGTCGAATCAGGTCTTTCATTCTGGCGACTGCGAGGTTTGGTCGCTTAACGTCGTAATCGCCACAACTGCCTATTGCCACCCGAGGCCACTCGTTGCACAACCTGATAAACCGCTCATCGCTTTCGTTCATGTGCCAGACCGGAACGCCCAAAAACTCCCCATGAGGCCATTCAAGAAGTAATTCTTCGTTCTCTTTCTCACCTCCGTCGATAACGTCAGGGATAATGGCAAAGTCAAACCCAGGATGATTCTTCCAGCGCGCGACAAACTCGTAGTAATCGCTCCAGTCAATTTTGTTTTTGCCAGCTGCTTTCCAGGCGGTAAATGCACCATTGTCGAGAGCGAAAGACTGGCAATATTCAGATGCCAGATTTATCTGCCCGGAGTGTGCGAAACTAATGAAGGCGTGACGTCCTTTCCACGCTTTCAGTGCGCATGTATCCGGTGTTATAGGCCCACCGTGGTAATGAATCATGAGTCACTCAGCCTCCACCTTGATGCCAGTGGCGGTCAGTTCAGCACCGACATCATCCAGCGCCTTGTTGTACCACTCAGCAGCACCGCCACCGATGCGACCGCCTTTGTACATCAGCCATCCATCAATATCGTTACGCTCAATTTTTGCCGGCAGCTTCACGGTGACGGTGCGGGGCTCAGCCAGTTGCTCCAATCCTTCCTCTAGCATGCGTTTGTAATGGTCGCGAGACTGGATTACCTGAGCGTGACTTTCTTCCAGCGAGGCGATGCGCTGGCGCAGAGTAGTAACCTCGTCGAACAACTCACAGGCAGTACGTCCCTGCTCAATCGCTTTTGTCTGCGCCTTCTCCAGCGCCTCTACCAGCGCGCGAATGTTGGCAGGGTTAGCGGCCTGGGCGAACTCGCGGTTCTCCGCAGCATCCGGCCCTTCGAAGTGCGCGATGATGAATCCGCCGTTGGCCTGGTCATTTGCGCTACAGCACGCTTCCCAGCCGTCGCCAGATTCTTTAATCCAGTCGCCGTTACTCGCCTTCTCTGCTGCAGCCTTCATACTCTGCGCCAGTTCGGTGATATCAGTCATGCTGTACGCTCCTGTTTCGGCATCAGCGCATCGCGGACGCTCTGGCGGTAGTAGTGATGGAATGCGAAGGACAGCCCGAGCTTTGTTGGGCGCTCCTGCTTCCCCAGCAGCTTGAGGCGAGTGCAGATGGTTGTAGCCGTCCAGCCAGAGTGATAACCGGCGGCACGTTTCATAACTGTTTCAGCCAGGATAGTCCGGAAGTCGTCGCGCCCGAAGTTCGTGTTTTCGAATGCGGCGTTGATCACCTCATCGGTCAGGTGTGTATCGATAGCATTGCTCATTTTCCGGCCCCCTCGCGCAGCAAGTGTGAATTAACAAACGCTACAACTTCGGAAGAAAGCTCCCACGGAGAGGAGAGGCTTCCAATGTCGATTTTGTCCAAGTGGCGAAGGAGGTCATTAAGCACAGCTTTCTCTTCTTCAGCCTTAATCCCGGCTACGATGCGATCGGTGGCGGGAGTTGATACCAAGTCAACCAGCCGGTAATCGCATGTTTGATAGGTATGTTGGCTATGGGAGGTATGCTTCCCTTGGGCATCGAAGCCTTGAGCCTGCTGAATTACGACACCCCATGACACGCGATGAACATCTTCACTCCAGCCGTCGTCTGCATCCTCACGGTATGCATCAATCTCCGCTTGTGCTGTGTCGATAGCGCTCTGTTTATCTTTGAAATAATCAAAACCGTATTCAGGCGAGTATGCGAAGTAAGTGACACCTGCTTTTAGAGCCAAGTTCTCCCCCGCCAGCTGCTTCACCCAGTCCTGCAGGTCTACGCCAGCCGGGCAGCCTGAAAGCTCGCGGCATTTCTCGATAGTTAACAGTGCTGCTGTGAGTTCGTTATTCATGCTGCCACCCATTCGTTAACAAGCCAGATGCCAAAAGCCGAAAGCACAACAAATACGATCAGCGCCAGAAAGTTCAACGCCAGCGCATACAACCGTAAAGTGCGCCCGCTGTGATTCATAAAGTCCATCATTACCCCCGATTACCCACTTAACTTATTGATTCATTTGATATCTATGAAGATCGTTAAATCAGAACTCTTCGACCTTCCATCCGCCGCCGGCTTTGGCTGGTAGCTTTGTTACCCCGATGATCCGAAACGGATACTGATCAGCGGCGACTTTGGTTTTCACCCTGGCGTCATCGGTCCAGTACCCCTTCACTTCGTGCAATTCCATTTGCCCACCGGCCAGCATCACTGCGAAGTCAGGCGTGTAGAACGTGTTGTCAGCCAGTCGCAGCTTGATGCCTTCAAATCGGTACCAGGCGATTTCCCCGTAGCGCTTACGCAGTTCAAGCTCTTGCGCATAGGCGGTTTCGGTTTTGTTCATCTGGCCAGACTTGAGCCTTCCGAGTGCCTGAAGTTGTTTCTTCATGATTTACCTCTTGGGTAATTTAAATCCATATACGGATTATATTCAATAGCCATGCGCATTTATTTTTACCTTACAGGTAACAATTCGGGCGTAAAAAAATGCGCTATCGCGCCGCTGCCGCTTCTCAGGATGGATGTCAGCCCCTGAATCCTTGCGGGATACTGGTATCCGGTACAGATATGGCGTTTACATCCCGCCTGGTAAGTGATTCCTTCAGCTCGAAAAGTCCTTTCCACCCCTTGGCCATGCTCTGCTTCACGATCTGCATCTGCCGTTCATGGTTTCCACCAGAAAGGTTTATCAGCTCTGTGATAGCTGCTCCCTCGCTCCGCTCTGTAGGTGCATAGGCTTTGAATCGCATTTCAGCCCGATATCTTTTCCACTCATCCCATGCACTGGCATTGAGTTGCTCAGGGTACGGATACTGTTTCACCTGCTTTCTATCCCGTGGGGGGTTGGGGGGATCTATATCTTTTATATCTTCTCTTCTCTTCTCTTCTCTGGTCCGCATTTCGTCCGCTTCTGATGCGGACATTTTGACGACATTTCTCTTAACTCTTTTCCTGTCAGCGTCCTGTGCCCGACGCTTTGCAGATTGCCCGTTATGGGCTTCAAAGCGCGGCATTACAAGGCTTTCGCCATCTTCTTCAAGCCATCCAACTGCCATCATCGCCCGGGCAAACCCTGGAAATCCGATGAGATCATCGAGCGTCTCAGGACTGTAACCGTCAAGAAAACCATCAACAGAATGGACATCAAAAAGACACCATGCGGAATGTAGTCCGCCAACTATCCGAAGTCTGTCCGCTTTCAATGCGGACGCCATGCGGACAACTTTTGGATGCGTATGAAGGTCAGCGCGCATCTTGATCCAGTCACCGGCCATCACTCACCCCCAGATAATTCATATAGAGTTAAGTTCCCGGTAAATACCCTACCCGTGTCTATATACCGTTGTATGCGTTGATAAATGCTCATGCTGTCACCTGAACAATTCTGGATTCATCCATGAGGCGTTTAATTTCTGCCTGGCGCCGGCGGTTCGTCTCCATCGTGCATTCAACACAATGCCCGTTGTAAACCCAACGCTCACTGTCATGGCCATGCTTACATTGCTTACCGGTGTAATAGCGCTTCATCCCAGCCTTTGCAGCGTCAAGACGAGTGATAATCTCCACACTTCACCTCATATTCTGGTTATGGTTACGATGATTTTGTGCGATGACCGAAAAAAGATCAACCATATTCGGATTATTATTACCTTGAAGATACGAATAGATATGAAAAGACCGCCAGAAGGCGGCCTGAAGGGGAATTTTTAGGGGATCAGGAGTAGAAGAAGTAAGCCAGTTCAGGCTTTGATTTAACCCATTCGCGGGATTTGCATGCCTTAAATAGACCATTCATCAATGCCTTACCTGGCATCTTGCGCTTACCGGTCAGGTGAGTCTGGATGTAATGGCTGGTCGTTCCGGCCTCTTCTGCGAACGCTTCACGCTCATCCGGCGTCAGCGCAAGCCAGTGCTTTTTAAAATCGAACTGCGTGTTCTCGCTCATAACTATTGCCTGATATTTATTTCAGATAATGAATATTCACCCATAAGGTAACAAAAATCAATGTTTGTTACCGCAGGGGTGCATTTACCCGAGAGGTAAAAAGGCAGTAAATTGAAACACTAAATGATTCACATATGAGAAATATTTTACTGACATGAAAAGCATCCACGATATCCGGCGCGAAAACCTGAAAGAGCTGATCTACCGTGAGTTCAACGGAATTCAGTCTCGCCTGGCGGAGCGGATGGAGACCCAGCCAAATCTGATTAACCGCTGGGCAAGCGGCAAAAAGATAATTGGTGACGTGGCTGCGCGTAAAATTGAGAAGGCAGCTAACAAGCCGACAAACTGGCTCGACATCGATAAATTCATGCCGGTCCAAGAGGAAGTGCAGGATGTCGACTTTGGAGAGATTGGCAAGCTGGCATCATGGAACCTTAAACGCTGGATGAGCGAGAACCGAAACCTGTCATCGCAACAGCGCCTGGCGGAAGAATCGGGCGTCAGCCAGTCTACAATTAACAGGTTCCTCAACAACGAGGCCAGCATATCCATCACCAACCTGGCGGCCCTGGCTGAGCCGTTCGGGCGCCATGCCTACGAGCTTTTGCTGCCACCAGATGACCCGGCAGCCATCGATTATGACCGAGCCAGGTACAAATTGTTACCTGAGTCCGACAAGATGGCGATCGAAAACTACATTGATTTCGTGATTGTTAAGCACGAAAAGCCTCATCAATAATCCCATAATAAACAACAAGTAAGCCGCCATTGAGCGGCTTTTTTCATGCCCCCATTATTACCCGACGGGTAATTTTTTACGTTCATATCTATTGACTTCAAATCACATACGGATAATTATTACCTTAACGGTAACAGACCGAGGTAACAAATTATGCAGTGGAAGATCATCAACGGTTGGTACTGCGTTACGGCATGCGGGCTGATGAGCTGGAAGTTTCGCACGCTGACAGAGGCCATTAGCTGGGCATTCGTTAACAAGCTGGCGGCCAGGACTGAAATGGATATGGGGGTGAGCAAATGATTTCAACTCAACAGCAACGCAACCTGCAAAAAATCATGGCTGGTTTTGATCGCGACTACCGCGTCGCCGAGATGCTTCACGACCGCCAGGTTGAACTGCAGGAAACACTGAAAACTGAATATCTGCTTCCGGCATTCGACAATCTGCGCCGCGCTGGCGTCCGCCAGGAAATCATCAATGCCGCGGTAGAAAGCGTGGAGTTTGAAGAATCACTGGCGGCATTCATCAGCGAACTGACCGGGATTGTTGGCAAGTGGGATGTAGCAGACCAGATCGACAGCGCGAGGACGGCGGCATGATGCAGAACGCCGGAATCATGGATAGGACCAAATACCTCGGCGGCAGCGATGTTGCCGGTATTCTCGGGATTAGCCCGTGGCGCACTCCTCTCGAGGTTTATCTTGATAAGGTTCAGCCACGCGTAAAGCCAGTAGATCCTTCAAAGCAAAAAGTTTTCACGCGTGGCCAGCGCATGGAGCCATACGTAATTGACCTGCTCTCTGAAGAGACAGGACTCGAAATTATTCATCGCGGCAACCGGTATATCCACCGCGATTACGGCTTTATCGCAGCAGAAATCGATGCAGAAGCGGCTACCGGCGAGAACATCGAGATCAAAACGGTTAGCCCGTTCAAAGCCAAGGAATGGGGAGAAGTTCAGACCGATGCAATTCCGGTTCATTACACGGCGCAGGCCATGCACGGGCTGATGGTTACCGGTAAACAGGTATGCGTATTCGGTGTGCTGATTGGTGGTGATGATTTCCGTATTTATCGCGTTGAACGCGATGAAGAAACCATTCAGGCCATCCTGGAGAAAGAGGTCGCCTTCTGGGACCGGGTGATAAACCTGAACCCGCCAGAGGCCACAACCGTTAGCGATATTTCTCTGATGTTTGAGAAGGATGCAGGTTCAAGCATTGAGGCAGACGGAAAGGCTTTGGCCTTGTTCAACGACCTTCGAGACATGAAATTTCGTTGCAAGTCACTGGAAGCAGAAATAGCCGTATCGGAAGAAAAGTTGAAGCTGTACATGCAGGAGCACTCAACCCTGACGCTGGACGGTAAACCGATTTGCACATGGAAATCTCAGGTAAGCAACCGGTTCGATCAGAAATTATTCCAGGTTGAGCACCCTGACCTGTACGAAAAATTCAAAACAGCAACGACATCGCGCGTTTTCAGAATGAAGTAAGGAGAAAAAATGTCTACCAACGCACTTAAGGCAGCAGCGACCGGAAACCAGGTTGCACAGCATAACGAGAAACCTACCACGCTGGCCGGACTTCTCGCAGATCCAAAAATTAAGGCTCAGATGGCGCTGGCTCTTCCAAAGCACATGACAGCTGACCGCCTGGCGCGCATAGCCACTACAGAGATCCGCAAGGTTCCAAAACTGGCAGCATGCGACCAGGCCAGTTTCCTCGGGGCTATTATGCAATGCGCTCAGCTCGGGCTGGAACCGGGCGGCGCCCTTGGTCATGCCTACCTGATTCCGTTCGACAAGCGCCAAAAAGTTAATGGCCGCTGGGAAACAGTATCGACAGAAGCGCAGCTGATTATCGGCTATCGCGGGATGATTGACCTTGCCCGTCGCTCAGGGCAGATCCTGAGCATCTCAGCGCGCACCGTCTATGTAAACGACAAATTCAGTTACTCATACGGACTGGAAGAAACGCTCGAGCACTCACCTTGCGAAACTGGTGATCGTGGCGAACTGACCCATGTATATGCAGTCGCCCGCCTGAAAGATGGTGGTGTTCAGTTCGAAGTTATGAGCCGTGCAGACGTTGAGAAAGTTCGCGCTCTGAGCAAAGCCGGTAGCAGCGGTCCGTGGGTGGACCACTTCGATGAAATGGCGAAAAAGACGGTGATCCGCCGCCTGTTCAAATACCTACCTGTGTCTATCGAGCTGCAAAAGGCTGTAGTGATGGATGAGCGTGCGGAGGCAGGACTTAGCCAGGACAACGCTGCAGTTATCACTGGAGAATATTCCGTTGTTGATGATGAGCAGCAGAGTCAGACAGTGGTCTCTGACTCTGAGCGCGAAGAAGCGCGGGAATACGTTAGCGCAATCCTGAACAGCCTGGACTCATCCTCAGCAGACGCCAAGAAGATGTTTAAGCGTGCCGAAGACGAAATCAACTCGATGGCTGAAAAACTAGGTGATGAATACCACCATGGCTTCATGACGACGCTTAACGACATGCGACCTGAATTCGAATAACACCACCGCGGCGCCACGCGCGCCGCACCTGTATCAAAGAGAGGTTTTTATGAAAGGTGCTTTAGGTAAGAAGGAACTCCTGGCGGTGGTGCCACTGTCATGGAGCACGATTGACCGCCTGGAGGCTGCAGGCGAATTCCCTAAGCGTTGGTATATCACCGACCGTCGCTGTGCATGGACTAAGGAAGAAGTTGAAAAATGGCTTGATGAAAGAAAGGCCAATAGCCCTGAGGCATACACAGGAAAAAAGCCACCGGTTGATCAGAGAGTTTATCGCCCGGTGAGTTCCGCGGCATGAAGGCGTTAGCGCGCCATTGGGAAAAGTGGTCAGGTTGGTACTGGTACCTGGCCGCTGTATCCGCCTGGCTATTTCTGCTGGCGGTCATATTCGTAAAAGGCTGGATAAGATGAGCAAATTAACCAGATTGCAGAAGTACCATCTAGGCTACGCGCCGCGCAGATCATTGAAGGTAGTCGCCGAATCGCCGGCAGCTCTGGAAATAGAACGGCGCGCCATCTCACGCGAAGAGCGAGGACAGTTTCGACTCGCATCACGACTTTGGCTTGAATGCCTCGATGTCGCACAAACTGAAGTGGAAAGAGCAAGGATCGCCATCCGACGCGAGCAGTGCATTACCAAAAGCATGAAGTTGCGCCGTGGAGAATACAACGGGATAGGTTGCCGCGGGGTGGTTTATGACTAAGTACACTCTGATTTATGCGGATCCTCCATGGGTATACCGCGATAAAGCCGCAGATGGCAACCGCGGCGCCGGGTTCAAATACCCGGTGATGAATGTCCTAGATATCTGCAGGTTGCCGGTTTGGGAGCTCGCCGCCGACGATTGTCTGCTGGCGATGTGGTGGGTGCCCACTCAGCCGGTTGAGGCGCTGAAAGTTGTTGAAGCGTGGGGGTTCAAACTGATGACCATGAAGGGATTTACCTGGCACAAGACGAACAAGCACAAAGGTAACAGTGCGATCGGTATGGGCCACATGACCCGTGCGAATAGCGAAGACTGCCTTTTTGCGGTGCGTGGGAAACTGCCGGCGCGCATGGATGCCTCTATCTGTCAGCACGTCACGGCGCCGCGCCTGGAGAACTCGCGCAAACCAGACGTTATCCGCGAGAAACTGGTGCAACTGCTTGGCGATGTATCGCGCATTGAGCTATTTGCCCGCCAGTCATCGCACGGTTTCGATGTGTGGGGGAATCAGTGCGCGGCGCCGGCGATAGAACTGCTGCCAGGCTGCGCAATACCGGTAGTGAATACGGAGGCAGCATGAATATCTACGATGAGCCATCCATGATCCGCCAGCTAGAAGAGGCGCGCGCCGTTATCAATCAGCGAAATGGTGAAATCCTTCGCCTGCAGAGAGAAGCAGAGCGCTACCGAGAGCAGCGTGATTCAGCAAACGCAATGGTTACTTTTCTTCGTGACTTGCTGGCGAAAGGCACAGCGCTGCTACCTCACCAGTCTGTCATTGTACTGAACCATGCATACGAACATCTCAGGGAATGTCCGTACTGCCACAAACTTCACGATGACAGACTAACGTGCACCGCATTTAATGAGGTTAACTGATGAGCACCAAGCACCAAATCAATGAATTAAAGCAACGAATAGATCCGGCTGTGCTCAATGCGGCCGCCGATGAATACGCGGACATGCTGATCACATTATGTCTGTGCATGAAAATGGCTGGCCCGACTCGCGCAAACATTCGCGGCTGTGCTGTTATGCTGAAACAGCGACTTGTGACATGTCACAGCAGGAATGCACTGGACACCATACTAAATAGCTGGGATCCGGTTGGCGCATTTCTGAGTATGCGACGTGAAGCAAACGAGGCGGCCTTATCTCACGGAGATCCGATTGACGTATTCGTATAGCCGCCAGCCGGCGGCTTTACTTACCATCCATCCATTTTTCAAACGCAGACGGGGAGAACGGTACCAGGTCGTAATGCTCCCCGTTTATCCATGCATCAATCATATCAGCCCACTGCTGCAGCATGTACGCACGCTGCCGCGAATACTCAGCACGGTTGTACACTGCTCGGACGCCCTTCTGCTCATGCGCTAACGCCTTCTCTATCCAGTCAGACGGGAATCCGGCCTCATGCAGCAAGGTGCTGGCCGTGCGGCGAAGGTCGTGAACGGTGAGAGGCTGTATGCTTTCACCAGCATCTGTAGCTGCCGCCACCGCCCGATCGATAACTGAATTCAGCGCCGCATTAGAAAGCGGCTTACTGGTGCTGTATCTTCCAGGCAACAGGTAATCACTTCCACCAGCACACATCTGCAGGCCAACCATCAGATCCTGAGCCTGTGACGGCAAATAGATAACATGCTCACGGCTCGCCTTCATTCTGCCGGCGGGAATAGTCCACGTCGATTTTGCGAAATTAACCTCACCCCAGGTGGCCAGAGTGAATTCACCTTTCCTCACCATGGTGATAAGAATAAGCTTTACCGCCAGCTTTAGCGTTGGCAATGTGCTGACGGTATCAAGCGCGCGGAAAAGCACACCAATCTCTTCAGGCTTCAGGCAACGATCACGCGGCTTGAATGTGGCAATAGCGCTTGGCTTAATATCTGCCGCCGGGTTGAAAAAACCATGCCCGCGGTCGTTAGCATATCGATATACGCTGCTGATAATCTCTCTTGCCTGTACTGCTGTCGCCCGCCCGCCACGTTCAACTATCCTGTCGCACAGATCCCTGACCATCCTGGTACTGATCTCACCCATCAGCTTGTTACCCAGCGCAGGAAGAATATCCCTGTCGATAACGGCCTGCTTCATATCGCGCGTACTGTCGGCGAGAACGACATGCTTCATATAACTTTCGGTATGTACCGCAAATGTTTCCTGACCACGTAGCTGCTTAATACCGTCACGCTTTGCTGCAGCGGGCGACATTCCTGACTTCAGGAGGATTTTTGCATCGACTAGTTCCTGCCTGGCTTCGGCAAGCGATATACCGTCACGGCCATACTGACCAATGACAAGCGTTTCCCGGCGCCCATTGATTCGATAGTCGTAGCGGAACGAGATGCTGCCTGACGTGAGCACGGCTACATACAGGCCATCACGATCTGTAACTTTATAGAGTTTCTCTTTCGGCTTGAGGTTTTTTAATTTGGTATCGGTAAGCACTGTTCACCCATTTATTCATCCATGCTTTGACGGTATGAGAGTATACCTTTAGGGTAATACCGTCACGCGTACCGTCAAAAAATGTGGTGTAGAGTGAATAGTTATGGGTAGATATAAATAAAAACCCCCTGTAAAAACAGAGGGTTGATTTAGAGAATGAATAGAAATGATTAGCTATGAACTAGCTGTAAATCATTCCCACTCAATAGTCGCTGGCGGCTTACCGCTGATGTCGTACACCACGCGGGAAATACCGTTAACTTCGTTGATGATGCGGTTGGAAACACGGCCGAGGAAATCATACGGCAGGTGCGCCCAGTGCGCGGTCATAAAGTCGATGGTTTCTACCGCACGCAGGGAGACGACCCAGTCGTATTTACGGCCATCGCCCATCACGCCGACGGAGCGAACCGGCAGGAACACGGTAAATGCCTGGCTTACTTTGTCATACAGGTCGGCTTTGCGCAGTTCTTCAATGAAGATAGCGTCCGCGCGACGCAGCAGGTCGCAGTACTCTTTCTTCACTTCGCCGAGTACGCGAACGCCAAGGCCCGGCCCCGGGAACGGGTGGCGGAACAGCATGTCGTACGGCAGGCCCAGCTCCAGGCCAATCTTACGCACTTCGTCTTTGAACAGCTCTTTCAGCGGTTCAACGAGGCCCATCTTCATCTCTTTCGGCAGACCGCCCACGTTGTGGTGAGACTTGATGACGTGCGCTTTACCGGTCGCGGAAGCGGCGGATTCGATCACATCAGGGTAGATAGTGCCCTGCGCCAGCCATTTCACGTCTTCCAGCTTCAGCGCTTCTTCGTCAAACACTTCAACGAAGACGCGGCCAATGATTTTACGCTTCGCTTCCGGATCGTTTTCGCCCTTCAGCGCGGTCAGGAAGCGATCTTCCGCCGCAACGTGCACGATGTTCAGGCCGAAACGGTCGCCGAACATATCCATAACCTGCTCGGCTTCGTTCAGGCGCAGCAGGCCGTTATCCACGAATACGCAGGTCAGGTTTTTGCCGATAGCGCGGTGCAGCAGCATCGCGGTAACGGAAGAGTCAACGCCGCCGGACAGGCCGAGGATGACTTTATCTTCACCCACCTGCTGACGAATACGCTCAACCGCGTCGTCGATGATCTTCGCCGGCGTCCACAGCGCTTCACACTGGCAGATATCGCGCACAAAGCGCTCCAGCATACGCAGCCCCTGACGCGTGTGGGTGACTTCCGGGTGGAACTGTACGCCGTAGAAGCGTTTTTCTTCATTCGCCATGATGGCGAACGGGCAGCTTTCAGTGCTGGCGACGGTCACAAAGTCGGAAGGGATAGCGGTGACTTTATCACCATGGCTCATCCACACGTCCAGCAGCGGCTTACCGTCAGCGCTCAGCGCATCTTCGATGCCCTTGATCAGCGCGCTGTCGGTCTGCACTTCCACCTGCGCGTAACCGAACTCGCGCTCGTTGGAAGCTTCAACGTGGCCGCCCAGCTGCATGGCCATGGTCTGCATGCCGTAGCATACGCCGAATACCGGTACGCCGGCTTCGAAGACGTACTGCGGCGCGCGCGGGCTGTTGTCTTCGGTAGTGCTTTCCGGGCCGCCGGAAAGAATGATGCCGTTCGGGTTGAACTCACGGATTTGAGCTTCGGTCACGTCCCAAGCCCAGAGTTCGCAATAGACCCCTAACTCACGTACGCGACGTGCAACCAGCTGGGTGTACTGTGAACCGAAGTCCAGGATAAGAATGCGATGTTTATGAATGTTATCCGTCATTGACGTTAATTCCAGAGAAGTAGCGATGATTGAATAAAAATCGCCCGGCGCGTAGCCGGGCGATGAAAATCAGGAGCCCATGCGGTAGTTCGGGGATTCCTTGGTGATCGTCACGTCGTGAACGTGGCTCTCCTGGATGCCCGCGCCGCTGATGCGCACGAACTCTGCTTTGGTACGCAGTGCGTCAATAGTACCACAACCGGTCAGACCCATACAGGAGCGCAGGCCGCCCATCTGCTGGTGAATGATCTCTTTCAGGCGGCCTTTATAGGCAACGCGGCCTTCGATACCTTCCGGCACCAGTTTGTCAGCGGCGTTATCGCTCTGGAAGTAACGGTCAGAGGAACCTTTGGACATCGCGCCCAGGGAACCCATACCGCGGTAGGATTTGTAAGAACGGCCCTGATAGAGCTCGATTTCACCCGGGGATTCTTCGGTACCGGCCAGCATGGAGCCAACCATCACCGCGGCGGCGCCTGCGGCAATCGCTTTTGCGATATCGCCGGAGAAACGGATACCGCCATCGGCGATAACCGGAATACCGGTGCCTTCCAGCGCTTCAACCGCGTCGGAAACGGCGGTGATCTGCGGAACGCCTACGCCGGTAACGATACGGGTAGTACAGATGGAGCCTGGGCCGATACCCACTTTCACCGCGCTGACGCCAGCTTCCGCCAGGGCACGAGCACCCGCGCCGGTCGCCACGTTACCGCCGATGATTTGCAGGTCAGGATATTTAGCGCGCGTTTCGCGAATACGCTGCAGAACGCCTTCGGAGTGACCGTGAGAAGAGTCGATCAGCAGAACGTCAACGCCTGCGGCAACCAGCGCGTCAACGCGCTCTTCGTTACCGGCGCCAGCGCCAACGGCTGCGCCAACGCGCAGACGACCGTGCTCGTCTTTACACGCATTCGGTTTACGTTCCGCTTTCTGGAAATCTTTTACGGTGATCATGCCGCGCAGGTGGAAGCTATCATCCACTACCAGCGCTTTTTCTACGCGTTTTTCGTGCATTTTCGCGAAGACCACTTCACGGCTTTCGCCTTCACGCACGGTGACCAGGCGCTCTTTCGGCGTCATATAAACGCTGACCGGCTGATTCAGGTCGGTAACAAAACGCACGTCGCGGCCGGTGATAATACCGACCAGTTCGTTGTCTTCGGTCACTACCGGATAACCGGCGAAACCGTTACGTTCGGTCAGTTCTTTCACTTCGCGCAGGGTGGTAGTCGGCAGAACGGTCTGTGGATCGCTTACCACGCCGGATTCATGTTTCTTCACGCGGCGGACTTCTTCAGCCTGGCGCTCGATTGACATGTTTTTATGAATAAAGCCGATGCCGCCTTCCTGGGCCAGGGCAATTGCCAGGCGCGCTTCAGTTACGGTATCCATCGCCGCGGAGAGCATAGGAATATTCAGACGAATCGTTTTCGTCAGCTGCGTGCTGAGATCGGCGGTATTCGGCAGAACGGTAGAATGAGCGGGAACAAGGAGGACGTCGTCAAACGTCAGGGCTTCTTTAGCGATACGTAGCATGGGCAATATCTCGACCAGGGTGGATAAATATTGCCGTGGCATTATACAGAGCGTAACCGATTGCATCCACCCTTTTTTGCAAATAATACTTGCGATCCCCTCTCAGCGCGTTACTATCGACTGAATAACCTGCTGATTTAGAATTTGATCTTGCTCACATGTTGCCATCTCAATCCCCTGCAATATTTACGGTCAGCCGCCTGAATCAGACGGTTCGCTTACTGCTGGAACGCGAAATGGGCCAGGTATGGATAAGCGGCGAGATCTCTAACTTCAGCCAGCCCTCTTCAGGCCACTGGTACTTCACCTTAAAAGACGATAACGCTCAGGTGCGCTGCGCGATGTTTCGCAACAGCAACCGTCGCGTCACGTTTCGCCCGCAGCATGGCCAGCAGGTGCTGGTTCGCGCCAACATTACGCTTTACGAGCCTCGCGGCGACTACCAGATCATCGTCGAAAGCATGCAGCCCGCCGGTGAGGGCCTGTTGCAGCAAAAATATGAGCAGCTCAAGGCGCTCCTGACGGCAGAAGGGTTATTCGATCAAAGCCACAAGCAGGCGCTCCCCTCTCCCGCGCACTGCGTCGGCGTCATCACCTCCAAAACCGGCGCCGCGCTGCATGATATCTTACATGTGTTGAAACGCCGCGATCCCTCGCTGCCGGTGATTATCTACCCGACGGCGGTGCAAGGCGATGATGCGCCGGGGCAAATCGTGCGCGCAATAGCATTAGCCAACCAGCGCCAGGAATGCGATGTGCTGATCGTCGGGCGCGGCGGCGGTTCGCTGGAAGATTTATGGAGCTTTAACGACGAACGGGTCGCGCGGGCAATTTTCGCCAGCCGCATTCCGGTAGTGAGCGCCGTCGGCCATGAAACTGACGTCACCATCGCCGATTTCGTCGCCGACCTGCGTGCGCCGACGCCCTCTGCGGCGGCAGAGATCGTCAGCCGCAATCAGCAGGAACTGTTGCGTCAGCTACAGTCAGGCCAGCAGCGCCTGGAGATGGCGATGGATTACTTCCTCGCCAACCGCCATCGCCGCTTTACGCAGTTGTTTCACCGTTTACAGCAGCAACATCCTCAGCTGCGTTTAGCGCGTCAGCAGACCGAACTGGAGCGCCTGCGTCAGCGAATGCGCTTTGCGCTGGAAAGCCAGCTCAAACGTGCCGACCAGCGCCAGCAGCGCGCCGTGCAGCGGTTGAATCAGCAAAACCCGCAGCCGCGCATCCATCGCGCGCAGTCGCGTATTCAGCAACTGGAGTATCGTCTGGCGGAAAATATTCGCGCCCGCCTGAGCGAGCAGCGCGAGCGTTTCGGCAATACCGTGACGCATCTGGAAGCCGTCAGCCCGCTGGCGACGCTGGCTCGTGGCTACAGCGTCACCTCAGCCGGCGATGGCAAAGTATTGAAAAAAATCAAACAGGTGCAGGCTGGCGATGTCGTGACTACCCGGCTGGAAGATGGTTGGGTCGAAAGCGAAGTGACAGCCATCACTCCGGTGAAGAAAACGCGCGCCCGCAAAAAAGTCTGATTATCCTCCCGTTTCATGCGGGGATAACTATACTGCTTTCATGCCCTTTTAAAACCGTTCATCCGGCCAGGGAGCGTGATATGCCAGATACTCGTCCTCGTTTCGTGATTCCACCCTACATTTTACGCCGCATTGTCGATCATGGCTCCGCTCAGCAACAGCGCTGCGCACAGCAAACGCTGAGCCATGTACAAACCCTGATGGCGCACGTGCCGGGCCGCCCCGCTGCCGCCCATGTCGCCACACCAGGCCAGCTTGAGCGCGACATTTACGATGCCAGGCAGACTCAGGAACTTCCAGGGATCCAGGTGCGTTTTGAAGGACAGCCTTCCAACGGCGATGTCGCCGTCGATGAGGCCTATGATTATCTCGGCATCACCCATGATTTTTTCTGGAAGAGCTATCATCGTGATTCGCTGGACAACCGCGGATTGAAGCTGACCGGCAGCGTCCACTATGGTCACGAATATCAAAATGCCTTCTGGAACGGGCAACAAATGGTGTTTGGCGACGGTGATGGCGAGATCTTTAATCGTTTTACTATTGCTATTGATGTGGTGGCGCACGAGTTAAGCCATGGCGTTACGGAGAGCGAAGCCGGGCTTATCTATTTCGAACAATCCGGGGCGCTCAATGAATCGCTTTCCGATGTTTTTGGCTCGCTGGTCAAACAATATCAGCGCCAGCAAACGGCAGATAAAGCAGACTGGATAATTGGCGAGGGGCTACTTGCGAAAGGTATTCACGGCCAAGGTCTGCGTTCGATGTCGCACCCGGGAACCGCCTATGATGACCCTATTCTTGGCAAAGACCCACAACCCGCCCACATGAAAGATTTTGTGCATACCCAGCAGGATAACGGCGGCGTGCATATTAACTCCGGCATTCCTAATCATGCTTTCTATCTCGCCGCCATCGCGCTGGGTGGTTTTGCATGGGAAAAAGCGGGATATGCCTGGTATGACGCGGTTTGTGATAAATCGCTGGCAAAAGACGCCGATTTCCCGGCCTTTGCCAAACTGACGATTCATCATGGCGAAAAACGTTTTGGTAAAGAGACCGCCGAGGCGATTCGAAAGGCCTGGGAGGATGTTGGAGTCACATCATGAACGAGGCAGACCTCAGCGATGACGCGATTATTGAGCTGGCCCGCGAAGGTGGCGTCGCCTGGATCCCGACGCTGAGCGGCATGCGTAAGATTGTCGTGGCGCAGCTTAACGAGCAACAAAAACAGCGCATCGCCGCAATACTGCAACAGTCGTTGCCGCTCGGCAAGCCGCCGGGCCAGCCGGATTCTCCGGGTAGCGGCGACCAGCGTTTTTTTCGCATCCAGATAATCAGCGCCCAACACTATCACAGCCTGATCATTCTCATCCCGGAAGAGCGGGCGCCGGAGGCGCTGGTTGAACTCTGGAGAAATGGTGAAGGCTGCGTTAGCGATTAACCGAGCACAAATTCGACGCGTTTTTTCGAAATCAGTCCGTGGCCGTGCTGGCAGAAATAATCCACCGCGCCGCAGGCCTTCAGTACTTCCAGCGGCTGATGGCAGTCCGGGCAGCGCGCCTCTACAGCAAACTCTTTCTCACAGTGCGCGCAATGCGCGACGTTGCCTTGCGTTTCCAACCGGGCATGGCAAATCGGGCAATTGAGTTCCATGGTGCCTCCTTCTCATAATGAATAGCATGAGTTTATCACGTCATACGTCAGCGTTGCTGACCCGCGAAGCGTTGAATAGGGTAGATAAAAAAACCCGCCAGCGGCGGGTTTCTGCATTATTTGCTTTTCTTGATATGCTTAATCAAGCGCTTACGCTTACGCATCTGGTTCGGCGTCAGGGTGTTGCGTTTATTGGCAAACGGGTTTTCCCCTTCCTTGAACTGAATACGGATCGGCGTACCCATGACATCCAGGGATTTACGGAAGTAGTTCATCAGGTAACGCTTATAGGAATCAGGCAGGTCTTTCACCTGGTTGCCGTGAATCACCACGATCGGCGGGTTATAACCACCGGCGTGCGCATACTTCAGCTTCACGCGGCGACCGCGTACCAGCGGCGGCTGATGGTCTTCTGCCGCCATGGTCATAATGCGGGTCAGCATGGCGGTACCCACGCGACGGGTGGCGCTGTCGTAAGCTTCGCGCACCGATTCGAACAGGTTGCCAACGCCGCTGCCGTGCAGAGCGGAGATAAAGTGCACGCGGGCGAAGTCGATGAAGCCCAGACGGAAGTCGAGGGTTTCTTTCACCTGCTCTCTCACTTCCTGGCTCAGGCCATCCCATTTGTTGACCACGATAACCAGGGAACGACCGCTATTAAGGATAAAGCCCAGCAGCGACAGGTCCTGATCGGAGATGCCTTCACGGGCATCAATGACCAGCATCACCACGTTGGCGTCTTCAATCGCCTGCAGCGTCTTGATGACCGAGAATTTCTCCACGACGTCGGTAATTTTGCCGCGCTTACGCACGCCGGCGGTATCGATCAGCACATATTCGCGTTCATCGCGCTGCATCGGGATGTAGATACTGTCGCGGGTTGTGCCCGGCATATCGTAAACCACCACGCGATCTTCGCCGAGAATACGGTTAGTCAGCGTTGACTTACCGACGTTCGGACGGCCGACGATCGCCAGCTTAATCGGCAGATCTTGCGGATTGAAGTCGTCTTCCGGCTCTTCAACTTCTTCGCCGTTTTGCTCGGCTTCAAACTGCGCCCAGTAGGCGGCGTCTTCATCCACTTCTTCCTGTGGATTAACCTCATCTACCCACGGCAGCAGCACGTGTTCCAGCAGGCTGGTAACGCCGCGACCGTGCGAAGCGGCGATCGGATAAATATCGCCCAGCCCCAGCGACCAGAAGTCGGCCATCGCCTGATCGACGTCGATGCCGTCGGTTTTGTTCGCCACCAGGAAGGTCGGTTTTTCGCGAGAACGCAGATGTTTGGCGATCGCGGAATCCGCCGGCATCAGGCCCGCGCGCGCATCAACCATAAACAGCACCACGTCGGCCTCTTCAATCGCCAGCAGAGACTGTTCCGCCATCCGGGTTTCCACGCCTTCTTCCGTACCGTCGATACCGCCGGTATCGATACAGATGAATTCGCGGCCTTCCACTTCAGCACGACCGTACTTACGGTCGCGAGTCAGCCCCGGGAAATCCGCGACCAACGCGTCACGAGTGCGCGTTAAGCGGTTGAAGAGCGTGGATTTTCCAACGTTAGGGCGCCCGACAAGCGCGACCACAGGTATCATGTTAAATGCCTCATACAAATTGCAATACAACCTCATTTTACGAGGTTTTTTAAAAAGTCAAAACGGCCCCTGTCTGTCAGGAGCCGTTTATTAAAGCGATACTACCGCGCGAGTTAACGCGTGATCGAATACAGCGTACCGTCTTTGGCCTGGATAAGCAGGCGACCGTCGGCGATAACCGGGTCGGTCAGGAAACCGGAGCTATCGACTTTCTGCTGCGCCACAAAGTGGCCGTCTTCCGGATTAATCCAGTGCATGTAACCTTCGCTGTCGCCTACCACCAGGCTGCCGTTATACAGCGCCGGAGAAGTCAGCAGACGGTGCAGCAGATCGCTCTGGGTCCACAGCGTTACGCCGCCATCGGTGGTCAGCGCCAGCAGACGGTCATTCTGATCGACCAGATAGATACGGTCGCCGTCAACGATGAAATCGTTCACAGAACCCAGTTCGCGTTTCCAGATAATCTGGCCGCTGCGCAGATCCAGCGCGGTCAGGTTGCCATTATAAGCCAACGTATAAACAACGCCATTAACGATAACCGGCGTGGTGTCAACGTCGTTCAGACGGTCGATTTCAGTCGGGCCGGTGGCCGTAGAAATACGCTGCTGCCAAATCATCTGCCCCTGCTGCATCAGCACGGCGCTGACGCGACCGTTGTCACCGCCGACAATCGCCGCTCCATAAGCGGTGGCCGGAGCGGACTCACCGCGCAGGGAGAGCGCAGGCATGTCCAGGTTCACGGTCCATTTTACCGCGCCGTCGGTTTCGTTCAGCGCCTGCAGCTGACCGTTGCTGGTATGCACCAGTACCATGCCATCGCTAACGACCGGACGAGAAATCGCTTCACCCGCCACACGGCTCTGCCACGCGACGGTACCGTCGCTGGTATTCAGCGCGAACAGCTGCGCCTTTTCAGTACCAACATAAACGTGGCCGCCGGAAACGGTCAGCCCGCCGGAGAGCAGCGCCGGAGCGCGCGAGAACCAGCCGTCTTTTTCCGCCAGGTTCACCGACCAGACTTCTTTACCGTCTTCAGCGTGCAGCGCTTTCACGGTGCCTTTACGGTCAGCCGCATACACAACGCCATCGGCAAAGGCCGGGTGCAGGTTGGAATAGAAATCACCGATACCATCGCCAACTGAAGTGCTCCAGGACGTGGACGGCGTAAACTGGTTTTCCACCGTCGGCAGCGGTGACATTTTCACCACATCTTCTTCGCTGTTAAACAGCGAGCAACCGCTCAGTAAGGTGACGGAAAGCAGCCCTGGCAAAAGTAATTTACGCAATTGCATCGAGTCCCTCTCAGATGGACAAATTATTTATTTTCATACGCATCATTTCGCTGAGCGCTGGCGATGCATCGCTTTTCACGCCTGCTTCCCAGGCCGCGCGGGCACCCTGCTTGTCGCCTTTGCTCAGCAGAATTTCACCGCGCAAATCGGCGACGATAGCGGTCCAGCCTTCGCCTTTAATGCCTTCCAGGGTTTTCAGCGCCGCATCCGGCTGCTTAAGCTGCAGCTGTACGCGGGCCAGACGCATATTGATAACCGATTTCAGGTTATCGTCAGAGGCGGCCGCCAGCCCTTGTTGCAGCTGCTTCTCCGCGCCCTGCAGATCGTTTTTATCGACCAGACGCTGCGCGAGCTCCAGCGATGCGAACGCGCCATAGGTGTTTTTGCTGTCGGCGGCGAATTTCTCCGCTGCGGTCAGGGTTTCAGGCGAATCTGACTTCAGTGCGGAAATGGCATTCTCATAGGCCAGAGAGGAATCCCGGGCCGAATCCAGCTGATGGGAAGTCCAGTAGCGCCAGCCAACCAGCGCGCCGATCCCTAAAATCACCCCGACGGCCAGCGCTTTACCGTTCTCGGCAAAGAAACGCTTGAGGGCGTCGACCTGCTCGTTTTCGTTGTTGAAAGTTTCCACGCAGTCCTTCTCCTGACTAATAGTTTCCGGGAAATTAACCCAGAAGTGTGCGCAAATGCGCGGCAACGCTATCCTGCGTTACGGTAGTTTGCTCACCTGAGCGTAAATCCTTCACTACCACGTTTCCGTCAGCAATTTCTGACTCACCGACCACCAGCGCGACGCGCGCGCCCCACTTGTCAGCGCGGGCGAACTGCTTCTTAAAGTTACCACCGCCGTGGTTAGTCATCAGCTTAACGCCGGGCAGCGCATCGCGAACCTGCTCAGCCAGACGCATTGCTGCGGACTGAGTATCGGTACCGGAGGCTACCAGGTATATATCGACAACAGGATCGGCTTTAAATTCCGGATTGACTGCCTGAACCAGTAAAACAAGACGTTCCAGGCCCATCGCAAAGCCAACGCCCGGCGTTGCGCGTCCGCCAAGCTGCTCTACCAGACCGTCATAACGGCCGCCGGCGCAGACGGTACCCTGCGAACCGAGGCTGGTCGTGACCCACTCAAATACGGTGCGATTGTAATAGTCGAGCCCGCGCACCAGGCGCTGGTTGACGGTATAGCGAATTCCAGCGGCGTCGAGCAGCGCGCACAGACCGGCGAAGTGTTCTTTGGACTCGTCGTCCAGATAATCGCCCAGCGCCGGCGCATCGTTCAGCAGCGCCTGCACTTCCGGATTTTTAGAGTCCAGCACGCGCAGCGGATTGGTATACATGCGGCGTTTGCAGTCTTCATCAAGCTTATCTTTAAATTGTTCCAGATAGGCAACCAGCGCGTCGCGATAGGCGGCACGCGCCTCCAGCGAACCGATGGAGTTCAGCTCAAGGCTGACATGATCGGAAATGCCCAGCTCGCGCCACCAGCGCGCGGTCAACATGATAAGCTCAGCGTCGATATCCGGGCCCTGCAGGCCAAAGACCTCCGCGCCAATCTGATGGAACTGACGGTAGCGCCCTTTCTGCGGACGCTCGTGGCGGAACATCGGCCCCACGTACCACAGACGCTGTTCTTGATTGTACAGCAGACCATGTTCGATGCCGGCACGTACGCAGCCCGCCGTTCCTTCCGGACGCAGCGTCAGGCTATCGCCATTGCGGTCTTCGAAGGTATACATCTCTTTTTCAACCACGTCGGTCACTTCGCCGATCGCGCGTTTGAATAACGGGGTCTGCTCTACAATCGGCAAACGAATTTCGCTGTAACCGTAGCTACCGAGCACCTGCTTCAGTGAGCCTTCAATGCGCTGCCAGAGAGCGGTTTCGCCCGGCAGATAATCGTTCATGCCACGGATGGCTTGAATGTTCTTTGCCACGTTTATTCTCTTTATATATAAAAATGAACCCCGGCGCCTTGCGCCCGCAGGTTCAATCATACACGGGAAGCGTATTGCTTCCCAACACGTTATTTTGCTTCAACCTGCTGAACTTCAATACGACGCGCTTCATCCAGCATGGTGGCTTTCGCACGGATACGCGCTTCCAGCTGGTCGATCATGTCGTTGTTGTCCAGTCGGTCTTTGCGCACGCCGTCTTCGTACAGGCCGCTTTTCTTGTTGCCGCCGGTGACGCCGAGAGTGGAAACCAGCGCTTCGCCAGGGCCGTTAACCACACAGCCGATGATCGAAACATCCATCGGAGTGATGATATCTTCCAGACGCTGCTCCAGCGCGTTCACCGTACCGATGACGTCAAACTCCTGACGCGAGCAGGTCGGGCAAGCGATAAAGTTAATACCGCGAGAACGGATGCGCAGCGACTTCAGGATATCGAAGCCAACTTTGATCTCTTCCACCGGGTCGGCGGCCAGCGACACGCGCAGGGTATCGCCGATCCCTTCAGACAGCAGCAGACCTAAACCGATCGCGGATTTTACCGCGCCGCTACGCGCGCCGCCGGCTTCAGTGATCCCGAGATGCAGCGGTTGATCGATCTGCTTCGCCAACAGACGATAGGATTCAACAGCGAGGAAGACATCTGAGGCTTTTACGCTAACTTTGAACTGATCGAAGTTCAAACGATCGAGATGATCGACGTGACGCATGGCGGACTCTAACAGCGCCTGCGGCGTCGGCTCGCCGTATTTTTCCTGCAGATCTTTTTCCAGCGAACCGGCGTTGACGCCGATGCGGATAGGAATGTTTTTGTCGCGCGCGCAGTCCACAACCATGCGGATACGCTCTTCGTTACCAATGTTGCCAGGGTTGATGCGCAGGCAATCAACGCCATATTCCGCGACTTTCAGCGCGATACGGTAGTCAAAGTGGATATCGGCGACCAGCGGGACGTTGACCTGCTGTTTGATGAGCTTGAAAGCTTCCGCTGCGTCCATCGTCGGGACGGAAACGCGGACGATGTCCGCGCCTACGCGCTCCAGCGCTTTGATTTGATTTACCGTCGCGGCCACATCGGTGGTGCGAGTATTGGTCATCGACTGTACGGCGATGGGAGCCCCATCGCCAATCGGCACATTACCAACGTAAATGCGTTTGGACTTTCTACGTTGAATTGGAGCCTGGTTATGCATGAAAAATCTCCCGCGTTACCCGTCTGTTACTGCGCCGGTGATTGTTCGGCATTAAGGGTCAGACGCGCAACCTGGTTAGTTCTGATAAAACGACTCAAATCGACTGGTTTGCCCAGATACTGAATTTGTACCGCAGCCGGGGCGCCGATTTTCAGCTTATACGGCGCCTGACCGCTCAGGTTCAGGTTCCCGCCTTTACGCTGCAGGCCGCTGAACAGTTTCTTACCGGTCGCATCGCTCACTTCCAGCCAGCAATCGGCGCTAAAGTTCATCACCAGATCCTGAGCGGAAGCCGTCGTCGCGGCATTCGCCTGATCGGTCGGCAATGCGGAGGTCGGGGCTGGCGCAGCCGGCGCGGCGGCGGCGGTATCAACGTTAGCCTGCGAAGGAGCGACCACGGCGTTGTTATCCACCGGCGCGGAGGTCGCCGCTGGCGCGCTTGGCGCAGGTGCGGTGGAGGTATCGACCGGCGCGCTATTGGCATTGGCTGCCGTCGTATCCGGCGCGTTATTCGCCGAGCTGGTATCCAGCGGAATTGACTGGCTGCCGCTATCGCTACTGTTCAGATCGCTGGTGGATTGATCGGCCATGCTGGTGATCTCTTCCTGCTGCGCTTTGTGGTCTTGCCACCACCATGCGCCGCTCAGGCCGATAACCACAAACAAAATCAGCCAGGTAAAGCTCATCAGCCAACCGTCGCGTTTTTTGCGACGTTTACCCAGCGAGAAGCTCTGCATCGGCGCCACTTTGGCGGCGCGAATCGGCGCTTGCTTCGCCATCATCGGCAGCAGTTCTTCTTCCGGAATATGTACGAGGCGAGCGTAGGAACGGATATAGCCACGCAGGAAGGTCGAAGCGAGATCGGCTGGCGCCTTATCTTCTTCAATATCGCGAACCGTGGAAACCTTCAGGCATAAGCGTTCAGCCACCGCTTGCTGGCTGAGTCCGAGTTGTTCGCGGGCGTTACGCAGGCGCGCGCCCGTAGAGTTTGCTTCTTGATGGTCTTGAGTGGCTTCAGTATTCATTCGCTACAACTACTGGTACGTGAAATTTAAAGTTCAGCGCGGGAAAGAGCCTGCGCCGCGAGACACTGCTCAACGTCAACCGACAGTATAAGGCTGTCCGGGCGACTATCACAGAGACTTATCAATATTGAATGCTAAGCGGTTGTTGTACCGCTACATACTGCCTCAAAGTCGACAAAAACGCACCGTAATTATTAACCGAATCAGCGTATTTCGCCTGGCAATTCGACATATTTATGCAGCGCGCAGCGAAAGCTGTGCGCTGCATAACTTATCAGACGGCTTTCACGTCGATCGCTTCGCCCTGCATACGCTTACGCAGCGTACGTTTGGTACGGTCGATTACGTCGCCCGCCAGCTGGCCGCAGGCAGCATCGATATCGTCGCCGCGGGTTTTACGCACGATGGTGGTGAAACCATATTCCATCAGCACTTTGGAGAAACGATCGATACGGCTGTTAGAACTACGGCCGTACGGCGCGCCCGGGAACGGATTCCATGGGATCAGGTTGATCTTGCACGGCGTATCTTTCAGCAGCGCCGCCAGTTCATGGGCGTGCTCGGTACCGTCGTTGACGTGATCCAGCATGACGTACTCGATAGTCACACGACCCTGGTTGGCGTTGGACTTCGAAATATAGCCGCGCACCGAGTTCAGGAAGGTCTCAATATTGTACTTTTTGTTAATCGGTACAATTTCGTCGCGGATGGTGTCGTTCGGCGCGTGCAGAGAAATCGCCAGCGCAACGTCGATCATGTCGCCGAGTTTATCCAGCGCCGGCACCACGCCGGAGGTAGACAAGGTCACGCGGCGTTTGGAGAGACCAAAACCGAAGTCATCCAGCATGATTTCCATCGCCGGAACGACGTTGTTGAGGTTCAGCAGCGGCTCGCCCATGCCCATCATTACCACGTTGGTAATTGGACGCACGCCGGTAGTCTTCACCGCGCCGACGATTTTCGCCGCGCGCCAGACCTGGCCAATAATTTCGGAAACGCGCAGGTTACGGTTGAAGCCTTGCTGAGCGGTGGAGCAGAATTTACATTCCAGCGCACAGCCAACCTGTGAAGAGACGCACAGCGTGGCGCGGTCTTCTTCCGGGATGTATACCGTTTCAACGCGCTGATCGCCAACGGCAATCGCCCACTTAATGGTGCCGTCGCTGGAGCGCTGCTCTTCAACGACTTCCGGCGCACGGATCTCGGCGACTTCCTTCAGTTTGCCGCGCAGGACTTTGTTGATGTCGGTCATTTCATCAAAGTCATCGCAGCAGTAGTGATACATCCATTTCATCACCTGATCGGCGCGGAAAGGCTTCTCGCCCATGTTTTTGAAAAACTCGCGCATCTGCTGACGGTTTAAATCCAGCAGGTTGATTTTGGCATCTTTATTCGGCACCGTCAGAGCGGCGGTATCAGGTGTGACAATTTGTTCAGACATAATTTTTCCGGCCTCGTTATTACACGTTATGGCCCCAGGTGGGTTGAAAAAGAAACGCCCCGGAGAGCGACTGCTCGTCCGGGGGCGCTATATTCTACAAATTCTGGCGCATCATTGCCACGTTTGCACAAAGCAATGATAAAAAAATCTGTAACTGCGTACTTAATCCTCTAAGGCTTTTCGATTGTCAGGCCAACGCCGCGACGGTCGAAAAGACGAGGGGCGTATCTCCAAAGTATTTCAGGTCACCGCGAGGCGGCGAGTTCGCAAATCCCCGGGAGCATAGATAACTATGTGACCGGGGTGCGCGAATGAAGCCAACAAAGCGGTGGCGTGAAAGACGCAGGAGATTAGCGAGTGCGCGGGCAAACCTCGCCTTCAGCAAAGAAGAACGCGATTTCGCGAGCAGCGGATTCTACAGAGTCGGAACCGTGGGTGCCGTTCTCGGTGAAGCTGTCAGCGTAGTCAGCGCGCAGGGTACCGGCCAGGGCGTTGTCCGGGTTGGTGGCGCCCAGCAGGTCACGGTGACGCTGAACCGCGTTTTCGCCTTCCAGTACGGAAACCACGATCGGGCCGGAGGTCATGAACTCAACCAGACCGTCAAAGAACGGACGACCTTCGTGCTCAGCATAGAAACCGCGAGCCTGCTCAACGGTCAGATGCAGCATTTTGGTGCCGACGATTTTGAACCCTGCAGCTTCAAAGCGAGAAAAGATGCTGCCAATAACGTTTTTTGCCACCGCGTTTGGTTTGATGATGGAAAAAGTACGTTCAATAGCCATGATTACCTCTAATTAAATGTTCTGTTGTTGCACATACGATCGTATGGCCTGGCGCGCATTATAATGAGCAACGTCGGCGATGCCTACGGATGAAGGTAACATTTTGTTAAAATAAGATGAGTATTAGCAACACAAACCGCCAACAACAGATTTACCCTGTTTATTGTAGGGTGAAATTAGCGGCCGCCGTTTGCCCTGCCTCATCCATTACCACCAGTTGCCACTCGCCGGGTTTATCTAGCGTAATTGTCGTTCTTACGCCTGTTGCCTCTAATGGTTCGCCGTTAATAAACCACCAGCGTCGCCCTTCCCCACCGCTCGTTTGTACGGGTAACATCACCCGCGCCTCGCCCGGCAGTCGTTTTATCACTGCGCCTTCGCGGATGCCGGAAAGCACCAGCGGCGCGGCATCCTGAGTCTGCAGCGGCGGACACGCCTTCGATGCCGTACCCAGCCGCGCCCGGCGGCGCTCGCTAACCGGCAGCCAGGGTTCCAGCGGCAGCGGCCAGACATCAACAGAAGTTTCTGTCGCGCCCGGACAATCCGCGGCGACCCTTTCTCCTGCTGCGTTACGCCAGACCGGGAAGCGGATACCGCGCACGCCCTCCTGACCCGGTAGCAGCAGCGTCGGCGGCTGGCTGGCGTCCAGAAGCCAGCTGGCTAAACGCCTGCGGCAGTTACTATCGCCAACCGGCAGATCCTGCCCGCCGGGCCAGCAGACAGTGCCGCGGCTCACCGACTGCGGACGCGGGTCGACCGGCAGCCCGCCGCGGCTCATTAACGGACGCGCCAGCAGCATATTATTGACCTGGTTTAACAGCGGCACGGCGCTGGCAAAACCAAACTGCCCCACCACCGGCGTACCGTCTGGCCGTCCGGTCCAGATGCCAATCAAATAACGCGCGTTGAGGCCTACCGCCCACGCATCGCGATAACCGTAGCTGGTACCGGTTTTCCACGCCAGCGGCACCGCCTGCGGCAGCGACGCATCGGGTAATGGCTGGGCTTCGCCTGCCAATATCCGCCGGGTGATCCACGCCGCGCCTGGCGACATTAGCGCCCTTTCCACCAGCGGGTCGTCGGGTTTCATGCGCAGCCGCGCCGCCTTGCCATGGCGGGCGAAGGCGCCATATGCCGCGACAATATCTTCCAGCCTCGCTCCGGCGCCGCCGAGGATCAGCGACAGATTCGGTTCGGCGCCGGCGGGTAGCATCAGAGGGAGCCCGGCATTGCGTAAATTAGCCGCAAAGCGTTTTGGTCCATAGGCTTCGAGCACCTGCACCGCCGGGAGATTCAACGAACGCACCAGAGCCTCGCTGGCGCTCACCGGGCCATGAAACCCGCTGTCGAAATTACCTGGACGATAATCGCTAAAGCGCCGTGGCACATCCTGTAATAGCGATGCCGGGTGAATCAGCCCGTCATCCATCGCCATCGCGTAGATAAAGGGTTTCAGCACCGACCCCGGCGAGCGCACCGCCGAGACCATATCAATGTGGCCGAAGCGGCTATCATCGCGGATATCCGCCGATCCCACCCAGCCGCGGACTTTCATATCGGTGTGATCGACGACGACAATCGCCAGTGAGCTGCGCGGCGGCAGACGTGATTTCCAGTTCATCGCCAGATCTTCAAGCTGCCGCTGGAGCCCGGCATCGAGCGTTGTCGTCACCTTTTCATCACCGCTTGTCGCCAGCACCCGGCGCGCAAACAGCGGCGCCAGCTGCGGCATCTGCCGCGGAAAAAGCCACACCGGCTCTTCCATCGCTTCCTGTACCGCTCGTTGCGGCCAGACGCCCTGGCTGAGCATCCTCTCCAGCACCTTATCGCGAGCCGCCTGCGCCCGCTGCGGCCAGCGGTCCGGGCGTAAACGGCTCGGCGCCTGCGGCAGCACGGCCAGTAGCGCCGCCTCGCCGTAGCTAAGCTGAGCGGGCGGTTTACCAAGATAAGCCCAGCTAGCCGCGCCGATCCCCTGCAGGGTGCCGCCAAACGGCGCGCGGTTCAGATACAGGGTAAGAATTTCGCTTTTTGACAGATGCCACTCCAGCTGCAGCGCCCGCCATAGCTGGCGTAGCTTGCCACCGAAGGTGCGCGGATGAGGGTCGAGCAGACGCGCGACCTGCATGGTGAGCGTGCTGCCGCCAGAAATCACCCGCCCGGAAGTGAGATCCTGCCAGGCGGCACGCAGCACCGCGAAGGGATTGACCCCCGGATGTTTCCAGAACCAGCGGTCTTCATACTGAATGAGCGCCTGCAGATAGCGCGGCGAAACGTCGGCGATGGTGACCGGATAACGCCAGACGCCCTGCGCATCGGCAAAGCGCCAGAGCGGCGTGCCGTCTTCCGCTACCACCACGCGGGCGGGGGTGACTTCATGCAGCGGCAGCGGCCACAGACGATCGGCCAGCAGCACCGCTAACCACAGCAGAAAAATAAACGCCGCCAGCCAGCGCCAGCGGCGTTTTATGCGAGGTAATGCGCGCATTTACGGCGTAACGGTAAGCGGGCCGCTGGCCGTTCCGGTCGCCCGCCACTGCGGTACATACATCGACTCCACCTGCGGTTGCGGAACCTGATAGGTGCCCGGCGTCACCGCCCGCGCCAGATAGACCAGCGTCACCGGCTGACCTTCATTGATGGCGACGGCGGCGACAAAGCGGTCATCGCGGAACTCGATATGCTGAATATCCGCCTGCTGCATCTGGTTAAGCAGGTTTTGTACCGCTTCGCCATTCTCCTGCAGGCTGGCGCTGCTATTAGCCAGGTTCTGGTTTTCCAGCTCAAGTCCCGCCGGCAGCAGATCGACCACCAGCGCGTCAGGAACGTTACGTTTGGCGGTCACCTCCAGCTTGACCAGCACCAGTTCGCCGCTGCGCAGCGAAGTCAGCGATTTCTGCTGACCGTGGGTATCGAAAATAGCACGTTCAATCCCCAACACGTTGCCGCCCGGCTGTGGCGCGCTTTGCGGATAACCGCTGCTATCGAGGCGCAGCCACAGCGGCTGATTGCCGGTATTCGTCACCTGCAGCGCCGCCAGCCGATCGCCGTCGAGATTGCGGGTTTGCGCTTTGTCGCTGGCAAGCGGCTCCGCCTGCAGCGAGGTTTGCGCCTGCCAGTTGCCCGGCAGGTCGGCAAGCGTACGCCCGGCAAGGAACAGCGCGTTGGTTTCCTGCGTCGACAGCCAGCGCTGACCGAAGGCCTCTTCCGACAAGCTGCTCAACAGCTGGTTTTGCACCTCTGGCAGCAGCTTATTCTCTTCCAGCAGCGCCAGCTTCAGCGCATCATCGCGAAGTTGGCTGCCGTAATCGCCCAGCCAGCGATTCTCATCCTGGCGCGGCGTGGTAACCGCCAACTTCATGGCCTCTGCGCCGCGCGGCGCATCCCCCATGGTTTTCAGCGCAATACCGAGTTGCAGCAGCGGCAATCCAGAACGCGCCTGTTCGTGACGGCTCCAGATTTCACGCAAGGCGCCGAGCGGCGCTTTTTGCTGGCGCGCCAGCACCAGCGCGGCATATGCCTGAGCGGCAAAACGGCTGGCCTGGGCATCGTCGCTGTAGCGCACGGTCATCAAACCCGGTTCCTGTAGATAGCGCAGCAGGCGCTCGTTGCCCTTATTAATCGCGTTGACCGGCACGCTATAGCCCTGCTCACCCGCGCGGACGAGGAAGTCCATGGCGTAGGCGGTCAACCAGTACTCTTCCGGGCCGGCTTTATCCCATAGCGCAAAGCCGCCATTTTCCAGCTGCATCTGCAGCAGGCGCGAGATACCAACATCGACCGCCGCGCGGCGTTTCTCATCGCTATCGCCGCTGATGCCCAGCGCTTTTAGCTGCGCCGCGCTGGTGTACAGAGAAGGGAACAGGCCGCTGGCGGTCTGCTCAAGGCAGCCGTAAGGATAGGCTTTCAGCTCGCGGATATAGCGGGCGAGATTCAACGGCGGTTTACCGCTGAGCAGCAGTTGGCCCTGCAGCGTTTGCGGGGCGAACCCCTGACTCTGCGCCGCCGGCGCCTGCCAGCTTTCGCCAGGTTGTAGCACCGCGCCGCTATTGACGGTCTGTGCCGGGAATGCCGGACGTACGCCGATTTTCCACTGTTTTTGCAGCGGCGCGAAGGTTTCGCCCGGCAGGCTCAGACCGCTGATAGTGGCGTTGACCTGACCATCGCCGAACCCCGCTAACGCGGTCACCGGCACAAACAGCGTGCTGCGCGCGCCCGGCGCCAACTGTACCGGCGGCAGTTGGCCCTCGGTCAACGTGACCAACCCGCTGGCGGTAAGATGTACCTGCAGGGTTTGCGGTTTGTCGGTCAGATTGCTGAGATCCAGCGCCAGACGCGTGGCGTCGCCGCTGGCGAGGAAACGTGGGGTATTTAGTTCCGCGATAACCGGGGCGGCTACCACCACTTTATCTTCGCTGCTGCCGAAGTCGTCTGCCGTCCACGCCTGCGCCATCACCCGCAGCTCGCCGTTAAAATCGCCGATGGGTAATGTCACCGAGCCTTCACCCCGATCGTCCAACACTACCGGCTGCGCCTGCTGAGCGACGATCGTCACGTGATTAACCGGCGGTTTGCCGCCGCGTTTTAACTCGTCGCCATCGCCGCCGAAGCGCAGACTGGCTAATCGCCCTTGCCCTTCGATCACCTGACCGTAGATGTCATAAATATCCGCGCCGTAACGTTTCTGGCCGAAGAACGCGTTCCACGGATCCGGCGTAGCGTAATCGGTAATATTCAGCACCCCGCTATCCACCGCCGAGAGCAGAACGTTAACCTGTTTCGGCACCTCGCCCTCTTTAACGCTGGCCTTCACTTTCACCGTCAACGGCTGATTCGGGCGCATTTTCTCCGGCGCTTCCAGCGCCAAAGACAGACGGCGGTTTTCATCGCCCAGCGGCAGATGCAGCAGGCCGACCGCGCGTTTCGGCGTCGCCGATCGCGATTTATCGCCGGGGCGAACCACCAGCGTGCTGAGGTAGAGATCGTGGCGATTCCAGGCTTTATCCACCGGAATAGACAGATCCATGCCCTCCGCCGGGACGTCAATTTCCTGCCACCACAGCGGCCCTTCGCTGGATTCGACCATCGCGTAGCCTTTACCCGCCGCCGGGGCGGCAATATGCAGCTTGATGGTGTCGCCCGGTTTATAGCCAGGTTTGTCGAGCTTCATCGTTACGCGATCAGGACGCGCCGCGCCGGTGCCTTCGCTGTTATCCTGCCAGCTATAGCCCGCCCAGAAGCGCACGCTGCTGACAACGTCATCCGGCCCTTTCACCTCCAGGCGATACGAGCCCCACTCTACCGGGAAACTCACTTTACCTATCTGCCCGGCCTGCAAATCCAGCGACGTTTCGCCCTCCTGCAGATCTTTTTGATCGAACTGCGACTGCCAGCCTTCGCTATCGGACCAGTTCCAGTAGTAATCGCGCCGCTCGCGGATCAGCCGCACCTGCAGCCCGGAGACCGCTTTTTTCTCGCCTCTGGCATCGGCATAGACGATGTCAAAAGCGGCGTTACTGTTTTCATCGACTACCGGCTGTTTCACCGTGGTATCGGTGCGGTAGTCGTAAACGTCCTTCAGCGTAAATTGCGGGCGGATCCCCGGCAGCGCCTCGGCAGGCCAGATCGGCTGCTGTACGGTACGGGTCACCGGACGGCCGCCTGATTCCAGCAGGCTGGCCTGCAACACGACCTGCAGCGGCGAATGGCTATCCTGCCACTGGCTTGCGGTAGTCACTTCTCCATGGCCTTTTTCATCCAGCGTCAGCTGCACTTCATCGAGGCTACGGGAGAGATTTTCTTCCGCGATATCGCCGAACTGGAAGCCCGGCAGCGCAGCTACGGCGTCGCGTAGCGGACGCAGGAACAGTTTGCCCTGCAGCTGATTGCCGCTGGCCGGCGCGCCGTAAAGATAGGCGCCGCTGACGCTAAAGGCGACGTCGGCATCCGGGGCGATAGGCGCGGCCTGCGGCGTCAGATTCAGCGCCATGCGTTCGGGCATAAAGTCTTCGACGTGGAAATCCCACTCGCGGGGTTGATTATCGCCGGTGCTGGCGCGAATGTGCCACATACCGGTGGCGGCGCCGCTGTCGAGCGGATAAGTAAACTGATACAGGCCATTGACCGGTTTGCTCATCACAGAGCGAATCACCTGGCCATCCGGCTGCACCACTTCCAGCTTCACCGGCTGCTCCGCCAGCGGTTTTCCATCGCCGTCGCGCAACAGCGCGTTAAGGATAACCGTTTCCCCCGGGCGATAGAGATCGCGCGGGCCAAACATAAAGAACTGTTTACTGAAGCCAGGGGCGCCAGCGATGGAGAATTCCGCCAGATCCAGCGCCGGCAGTTTAAGGTCAAGCAGCGTAGTCTGCCCGTCTTTTCGCGCCAGCAGCAGCGCCGCCTCTTTATCGGTTTGCAGAGTAACATGACCCTGGCTATCGCTTTTCGCCTGCGCCAGCGTCTGCCCTTTGGCGTTTAGCAATTGCACTTCAATTCCCGACTGCGCGGCGCCATTTTCGAGGCTCTGGGTGAAGACATCGAGCCGGTTGTGGTAGCGATGCGCCGAGACGCCGATATCGCTGAGGGTGAACAGCGTTGCCGCGTTACTGTAGCTATAATGACCGGCCGGGTTCATCACCGCCACATAGACGCCTGGCTGCTGGAGCGGCTTGATGTCGTTAAGCGGCAGCAGCAGCTTTTCACGGGTATTACGCGCCGGGTTGAGATCGAAGCGTCCGCTATAAACCAGGTCGGCCATCTTCAACAGTTCGTCTGATTCCCAATTACTTAACGAGTTACGGTATTCCCACTGACTGACGAAGGCTGAGAGTGATTCCGGCTTAATACGGAAGAAATTGACATCGACATTGTCGACGTTCAGCGCCATCACCGGCAGCCCGGCGACCACTTTCCCCGGCAGCAGCGAGCCGCGGCTGGCGAAACCGACACTCGGCGCGATATCGCGAGTGGCGATGGTTTTTTCAAAAGGGCTGCCGAGGGTGGCGTCATTGAGGGCAATGAGCGTTGGATCAACGGTGACTATCAATTCGCGCTTTGGTTCGAGGTGGCGCAGGCGCAGCTCTTTGAGATTCGGCGCTAGCTCCCATGCGCCGTCAACCTTGCCGCTTTTCTTATCGACCAGATGCACGCTGCGGGAGAAATCCTGATCCGGCTTGAGTGGAATGGAGAAGGTCAGCACCAGCGTCGCCGCGCCATCGAGCTGCACTTCAGAAGCGTCGAGCAGCGTCAGCGCCTTGCCCCGGCTTTTTTCTTTTAACGTCGCCAACTGCGCGCTATCCGGCTTTTTCGCGCTATCGGCAGCGCCTTTATCGGCCGCCGATACGGCCTGCGGTTCACCGCTGTTATCGCAGCCGCTTAATGATAATGCGGTAAGGAGCGCCAGCGATAGCGCCGCTAAACGAAATGGTTTCATCCTTCTAACCCCTAGGCCCAAAGCCTGATGCAATCAATAACGTTCTATTATGCGTCATCGCGGCGATTCTCAACAGCTACCAGCATAGAAACCACCGATGAATCGGGAAACTACGTGACCACCTCCCCACTACCGCGACCTTAACTTGTCAGCCCTTTATAAAACGCCGACAATTCATCGATCGATAATAAAACGGAGGCACTCATGTCCACCTCATTCTTTGTTGCGGCCGACTGGCTGGCGGAACATATTGATGACCCGCAGATTCAAATTCTGGATGCGCGGATGGCGCCGGCGGGTCAGGAAGCGCTGCGCGATATGGCGGCGGAATACCGCGACGGGCATATCCCCGGCGCGGTTTTTTTTGATATCGAAGCGCTGTCTGACCACACCAGCCCGCTGCCGCATATGATGCCGCGTGCGGAAACCTTCGCCGTGGCGATGCGCGAGCTTGGCGTCAACAGCGATAAGCACCTGGTGGTTTATGATGAAGGCAATCTGTTCTCAGCGCCGCGCGCCTGGTGGATGCTACGTACCTTCGGCGTCGAAAAAGTGTCAATTGTCGCCGGCGGCCTCGAAGGCTGGCGCCGTGATGAATTGCCGCTGGAGAAAGGCGAACCCGACCTGCCGGAAGGCGAATTTGAGGTGAACTTCGATCCGGAGGTGATCAAACGCTTAACCGATGTGCTGCTGGTCAGCCACGAAGGATCGGCGCAGATCGTTGATGCCCGTCCGGCGGCGCGTTTTAACGGGCTGGCGGATGAGCCGCGTCCAGGCTTACGCCGCGGGCATATCCCCGGCGCGCTTAACGTCCCGTGGACCGAGCTGGTGATTAATGGCGAACTGAAAACCGTTGATGAGATGAACGATATCTTTAAGCGTCAGGGCGTTGATTTTGCCCGACCGATTATCGCCAGCTGCGGTTCCGGGGTAACGGCGGCAGTGGTGGTTCTGGCGTTGACCACCCTCGGCGTCAACGGCGTGTGCCTGTACGATGGCTCGTGGAGCGAATGGGGCGCGAGAACGGATTTGCCGATCGAGCCGGCGCAGTAAAGGTAAAATATCCGGGTAGTGGCTGCGCCCTACCCGGCAGGCTTTAAATAATCCGGTTCTGTTTGAAATCGCGCAGGAAGCTGCCCCAACGTTTCTCATAGAACGGCGTAATATGGGCAATCATAAAGTGGCTGATGCCCTTCTCGCCTTCTACCACCTGGCAAATATCGATAGGTTCATCTCCTGGCAAGGTATCGGTGGCCACGCTGCCGGTGGTTTGGATAATGGATTCAATATCTCCTTCCGCTTCAATCCCGATCAACAAGTTAGCCGGCGCGTCGGCGCTCTCTTTAATCGAGCACAGAAACGCCCGCTTGACGGTCTTCAGCGTTTTGAACAGCGTGGTCAACGAATCCACCATCTGCGCCGGCGGTTCGGCGACTTCAGACAGCAGCAGCGCTTCGCCGCCTTCCAGTACCGTCTGGGTACTGAGCGGGCTGCCCTCTTCACCCAGCAGATGGCTGATTTCCCGCGGGGTGAATTCTTTGCCGCTCGGCAGCTTCGGGTTGAGGAACAGCGATTCGCCCAGCGTCATCGCCATCAGCGTGCGGGCGGGCATCATCACGAAAGCCTGTTCGTCTTCTACCGCCTGCTGCAGCGCCTCCAGCGAGGTAAAGAACGGAATAACCGACGTGCCGTCTTCTTTTTCCCAATGCTGTAGATCGAGGGCGCTATCTTCGACAATCTGCTCGCCGTCAGCCGCGCTGCCCGGCACCCACACGGTGGCCTCAAGCAGCGCGGTGAAAAATGCCGGACGATGGGCAGGCTCGGTCGCCGCCTTCTCCAGCAGAGTTTCTAATTCATTTTTAGTATCAGACATAGATTCGCTACTTCAAAAATCGCCCGTCCGCGCGGGCTTACGGTTTTCCTGGCCGGGTAAGCGTAGCGCCACCCGGCAAGGCCATTACTCAGCCGTCAGCAGATTAGCGATAGTGCGCACGCCAAGGCCAGTCGCACCCGCCGACCACTGTTCAACCGCAGCTTTACGGTAAGTCGCAGAGCAGTCGATATGCAGCCAGCCCTGGTGGTAGTTTTCCACGAAGTGGGACAGGAAGCCCGCTGCGGTGCTGGCGCCGGCCGGATACGCCGCGCTACCGGTGTTGTTCAGCTCAGCGAAGTTAGACGGCAGCTGGTTGCGGTGGAATTCGGCCAGCGGCAGACGCCAGAAGGCTTCATTTTCCGCCTGCGCGCTCGCCAGCAGACGATTCGCCAGCGCGTCGTCAAAGCTAAACAGCGCGTGGTAGTCGTTACCCAACGCCGTTTTCGCCGCACCGGTCAGGGTGGCGGCATCGATGATCAGCTGCGGCTTCTGCGCCGAGGCGTCGATCAGGCCATCCGCCAGCACCAGGCGACCTTCGGCGTCGGTGTTCATGATTTCAACGGTTTTACCGTTGCGGTAATGAATGATATCGCCAAGCTTGAAAGCGTTGCCGCTAATCAGGTTATCCGCGCAGCACAGGAACAGCTTCACACGTTTGTTCAGACCGCGGGTAATGGCGAAAGCCAGCGCGCCCGTCACGGTGGCCGCACCGCCCATGTCGGATTTCATCGAATCCATAAAGGCGCTTTGCTTGATGCTGTAGCCGCCGGAGTCGAAGGTGATGCCTTTGCCGACCAGACAGGCGTATACCGGCGCGTCTTTATCGCCGGTCGGGTTGTAGTCCAGCGCCAGCAGGACCGGCGGGCGCTCGGAGCCGCGGCCAACGGTATGCAGGCCAAGATAGTTCTGCTCGCGCAGATCTTCGCCTTTGGTGATGCGATAGCTGACCTTTTCGCCCGCCACGCCGCACAGCAGATCGACGGCGCGCTGCGCCAGCTGTTCTGGCCCCAGCTCTTCTGCCGGCGCGTTGATGGTGTCGCGAACCCAATCGATGATCGTCAGACGGTTATCCAGCTCGCTGCGCTGCGCGTCGTCCAGGGTTGGCCATTCGACCTGGCGCTGACCTTTCGGCCCTTTATAGCCGGCCCAAAAGGCCCAGGCGCGATCGGTGTTCCAGCCTTCGCCGCTCAGGGCGACGTGCTTGATACCCATGCCGTCAATTTTGCGCGCCGCGCGCTGGATTAACCCCAGGTCGTCTTTACCGTTGAGATGTAAGGCGATACCGTCGTTATTGATACTCCAGGTCGCTTTTTCTCCCCAGCGCGCATCGGCAGGCAGAGTAGAAAGCGTAATCTTCATGGCTTCGGTCATTATCTTTATCCTTATTAGCAAACGGGCCACCCTATGGCAGCCCGTTAAAATTTTTCCGCTTGAGGCGAAAATTATTCGGCTTCGTCTAACCAGACTAGCAGAATCGCCTCCAGAATTTTTTCATTGGATGCGTTTGGGTCGTCATCGAACTCTTCCAGGTCGCAAATCCACTGATGCATATCGGTGAAGCGAACGGTTTTCGGGTCGAGATCCGGGTAAGCGTCATACAAGGCTTCGCCGATTTCGCGACTGTCGGTCCATTTCAGTGCCATATTAGTGCTCGCGTGCGTGGTTGATGGTGTAACGCGGGATCTCAACGACCAGATCTTCGTTGGTGACGCGCGCCTGACAGCTCAGACGGCTGTCAGGTTCCAGCCCCCAGGCTTTATCCAGCATGTCGTCTTCATCTTCGCTACTTTCCGCCAGCGAGTCAAAACCTTCACGCACGATGCAGTGGCAGGTGGTGCAGGCACAGGATTTCTCACAGGCGTGTTCAATCTCGATACCGCTACGCAGCGCCGCATCCAGAATGGTTTCACCGCTCTCAGCTTCCACAACTACGCCATCCGGGCACAGGTCCTGGTGGGGCAGAAAAACAATTTTTGGCATTTTAAACCTCGTCCACGGATTGGCCTTTCAGCGCAGCGCGGACCGACTGGTCCATGCGGCGTGCGGCGAATTCCTGGGTTTGTGTGTCGATATTTTTAATGGCTTCTTTAATCGCGTCGGCATCTTCGCCTGCCGCGGCGGTGCGAACCTGCTCCGCGGCGGCATCGATAACCTGACGCTCTGCGGCGCTTAACAGCGCGGCGTCGGCGGCCAGCGCGCTTTCCAGGCTCTCCAGTACGCGAGCGGCTTCGACTTTCTGTTCAGCCAGCATACGCGCCTGAATATCCTGTTCGGCGTAGCTCATCGAATCTTTAATCATGTTGGCGATTTCGCCGTCGGTCAGGCCGTAAGACGGTTTCACCTGGATTGAGGCTTCCACGCCGGTCGATTTCTCCATCGCCGTGACGCTCAGCAGACCGTCGGCATCAACCTGGAAGGTCACGCGAATATGCGCCCCGCCCGCCGGCAGCGCCGGGATACCGCGCAGCGCAAAACGCGCCAGGGAGCGGCAATCCTGCACCAGCTCACGTTCGCCCTGCATCACGTGAATAGACATCGCCGTTTGGCCATCTTTGAAAGTGGTAAACTCCTGCGCGCGGGCCACCGGAATGGTGGTATTACGCGGGATCACTTTCTCTACCAGGCCGCCCATGGTTTCCAGCCCAAGCGACAGCGGGATAACATCAAGCAGCAGCAGTTCGCTGTCCGGTTTGTTGCCGACCAGAATATCCGCCTGAATCGCCGCGCCAATGGCGACGACTTTGTCCGGGTCGATAGAGGTCAGCGGGGTACGGCCAAAGAATTCGCCAACGCGCTCACGCACCAACGGCACGCGGGTGGAGCCGCCAACCATCACCACTTCCAGCACTTCTTGCGCTTCAACGCCGGCGTCTTTCAGCGCGCGACGGCAGGCCATCAGAGTACGTTTTACCAGTGGGGCAATCAGATCGTTAAACTGGCTACGGCTGATATCGCCCTGCCAGCCGCCGACCTCAACGTGCGCCACGTCGGCATCGCTCAAGGCGATTTTCGCCGCAATGGCGGCATCCAGCAGCTCACGCTGCAGGCGGTTATCGCTACGGTCGCGGAGACCCGCCTGCTCGCGCAGATAGTCGGCCAGCAGATGGTCGAAATCATCGCCGCCGAGAGCGGAATCGCCGCCGGTCGCCAGCACTTCAAACACCCCGCGGCTTAAGCGCAGAATGGAGATATCAAAGGTACCGCCGCCGAGATCGTAAACCGCAATCACCCCTTCCTGGCCGGAATCGAGGCCGTAAGCGATAGCCGCCGCGGTCGGCTCATTGAGCAGACGCAGCACGTGCAGGCCCGCCAGACGCGCCGCGTCTTTGGTTCCCTGACGCTGAGCATCATCGAAATAGGCCGGAACGGTAATGACCACGCCGTCGAGATCGCCCGCCAGCGCTTCAGTGGCGCGAGCGGCCAGCGCTTTGAGGATATCGGCGGAGACCCGCACCGGGTTCAGCAAGCCGCCGGCGGTCTGGAGCATCGGCAGTCCATTTTCGCTGGCCTGCAGCTGATACGGCAGATGCGGATAGCGGGTTTGAATATCGGCGAGGGAACGCCCCATCATTCGCTTCACCGAGCTGATGGTGTTCACCGGATCCTGAGCGGCATTCAGCCGGGCTTCATAGCCGACGGTCAGCCCCGAGGCGTGGTAGTTCACGACCGACGGCAGCAGGTAGCGGCCTTGATGATCGGGCAGAGTTTCGGCCTGGCCGCTACGCACGGTAGCAACCAGAGAATTGGTGGTGCCAAGGTCGATACCTGCCGCCAATCGACGCTGATGCGGCGCGGCGCTCAGACCAGGCTCACTAATTTGTAATAGGGCCATAATTGCTTCCGAAAATTAAAAATCGAGCAGTTTTTCTTCGAGTTCTTCAGCACTGCTGCGCAGTTTATCGAGAAAACGGAGCTTGCGTACAGTATCAGCCGCCGCATCCCAGGTCTCGTTTTGCAATTGTTCAACCATCAGTTGATGGCGGGTATCAAACAGCGCTTCTACCCGTTTGATAAAGGCTTCCAGCCGCGCTTCATCTTTCGCCTGGCCGATTTCATCGAGCTCTTCGCGCAGTTCCAGCTGCTCCATCAGGAACGCGGTGTCGCGGACGGTGTGCTGCTCGCTGGCGAGGTCAAAGCCGTGCAGCGAAAGGAGATATTCCGCACGGGTCAGCGGATGACGCAGAGTCTGCCAGGCCTGGTTAATGGTGGCGGAGTGCTGAACCGCAGCCAGCTGTTCCGCAGCGGGCGCGCTGGCGAATTTATCCGGATGGTACTGGCGCTGCAGATCCTGATACCGGACAGCCAGTTGTTCGAGCGAGAGGGTATAGCTGGCTGGTAACCCGAAGAGGGTGAAATAGTCCATAGTAACCTCAGGGTCATGCATCTAAACGAAAACCCCACGCGCGGCGTGACCGCGGTGGGGTTGGGGATTACCGATTATACGTTAAAGCTTTCGCCGCAACCGCACTCATCTTTCACGTTCGGGTTAGTAAATTTGAACCCTTCGTTAAGGCCTTCTTTGACGAAGTCCAGTTGAGTGCCGTCGAGGAATTGCAGGCTCTTACCGTCGATCACGACTTTCACGCCTTTGTCTTCAAACACGGTGTCTTCTGCCGCCGGCTCGTCAACAAATTCCAGTACATAAGCCATACCTGAACAGCCGGAGGTTCTTACCCCCAGACGCAGGCCAAAGCCTTTACCGCGGTTCGCCAGGAAGGAATTGACTCGCGCTGCTGCACTGTCGCTTAAGGTAATCGACATAACAAACCTCAACTCTTAATTATTTTGCTTCACGTTTGCTTTTGTAATCCGCAATCGCGGCTTTAATCGCGTCTTCCGCCAGGATAGAGCAGTGAATTTTCACCGGCGGTAGTTCCAGTTCATCGGCGATATCGGTGTTCTTGATAGCCTGCGCTTCGTCCAGAGATTTACCTTTCACCCACTCGGTGACCAGGGAGCTGGAAGCGATAGCGGAACCGCAGCCATAGGTCTTGAAGCGCGCGTCTTCAATGATACCTTCATTGTTGACTTTAATCTGCAACTTCATGACGTCGCCGCACGCCGGCGCGCCAACCATACCGCTACCGACGCTGTCGTCGCTGTTGTCGAAGGAGCCGACGTTGCGCGGGTTTTCGTAATGATCGATGACTTTTTCGCTGTATGCCATGTTGAATTCTCCTTATCGGTGCCGAATTAGTGATGTGACCATTCAATGCTGTTCAGATCCACGCCCTGTTTGAACATTTCCCACAGTGGAGAAAGGTCGCGCAGACGGCCGATGGAGTTACGAACCAGATTGATGGTGTAGTCAATCTCTTCTTCGGTAGTGAAACGACCTAAAGAGAAACGAATAGAACTGTGCGCCAGTTCATCAGTCATGCCTAACGCGCGCAGCACGTAGGATGGCTCAAGGCTCGCGGAAGTACAGGCTGAACCGGAGGAAACCGCCAGGTCTTTCAGCGCCATAATCAGCGACTCGCCTTCAACATAGTTGAAGCTGACGTTAAGAATGTTCGGCGCGCCCTGCTCAAGGTCGCCATTCAGATAGACTTCTTCCATATCTTTCACGCCGTTCCACAGACGGTCACGCAGGCCGCGCAGGCGCGCCATTTCGCTTTCCATCTCTTCTTTGGCGATACGGTAAGCTTCGCCCATACCGACGATCTGGTGGACAGGCAGGGTGCCAGAACGCATGCCGCGCTCGTGACCGCCGCCGTGCATCTGCGCTTCGATGCGGATACGCGGCTTACGGCGTACGTACAGCGCGCCGATACCTTTCGGGCCATAAATTTTGTGACCGGAGAAGGACATCAGGTCAACTTTCAGCTGGCTCAGATCGATAGGCAGTTTGCCCACGCTCTGGGTGGCGTCAACGTGGTAAATGATACCGCGGGCGCGGCACATTTCGCCGATGGTAGCGATATCCTGCACCACGCCGATTTCGTTGTTCACGTGCATAATGGAAACCAGGATGGTGTCGTCACGCATCGCCGCTTCCAGCTCTTTCAGATCGATAATACCGTTGCTCTGAGGAGCAAGGTAGGTCACTTCAAAACCTTCGCGCTCGAGCTGACGGCAGGTATCCAGTACCGCTTTATGCTCGGTTTTGCTGGTGATGATGTGCTTGCCTTTTTTCTGATAAAAGTTGGCTGCACCTTTAATCGCCAGGTTATCGGATTCCGTTGCGCCGGAGGTAAAGACGATTTCGCGCGGATCGGCGCCGACCAGTTCGGCAATCTGATTACGGGCGATATCTACCGCCTCTTCAGCCTGCCAACCGAAACGGTGAGAACGTGAGGCCGGGTTACCAAAGGTCCCGTCCAGGGTCAGGAACTGCATCATTTTCTCGGCAACACGCGGGTCCACCGGCGTTGTTGCGGAGTAATCGAGGTAAATCGGTAATTTCATTGCTCTTAAACTCCGTACATCACTCAATGCAAGGAACCAGGCAACCGGCTTGATGTACGACCGAGTACACGAGATGTCTCAACATCCCGGCCTGATTCTGAAAATCTTTATTATTGCTATCTACCCTGCCGTTTCACCTTGCAGCCCGTAAGCCGCAAGCTGAAACTAAGCCTCGTGCTAGGCGCGCAGTTTTACGTCAATGGCGTCCTGAGAACGCGTAGTACGCTGAGATTCATGATTGTGCTGACGACCAGAAACATCGAGGATTTCCTGGTTATTCACCAGTTCGCCCAGGGTGATGTTGTTGAGGAAACCGGTCAAACGTTCGCTCAGATCGCGCCACAGCGCGTGGGTCAGACACTTATCGCCACCCTGGCAGCCGCCTTTACCCTGACAACGGGTGGCGTCAACGGATTCGTCTACGGCGCTGATCACTTCGCCTACGGCGATGCTGCCAGCTTCTTTACCTAACAGGTAACCGCCGCCTGGTCCACGAACGCTGGATACCAGACCATTTTTACGCAGGCGAGAGAACAGCTGTTCCAGATAGGAAAGCGAAATTCCCTGACGCTCTGAAATATCTGCCAACGGAACCGGACCCGTTTCAGAGTTGAGCGCAACGTCAAGCATTGCGGTCACGGCATAACGCCCTTTAGATGTCAGTCTCATGTCTTACTTAACCTCAAACTCGCCCCTGCCCGGGCTTTTTATTAATATGGGTATTGCATAGCAGGGCCAAGTCTGACATTCCCGAGTAAATTGGTCAACTATTTACTTGACTGTTTTAGTCAGGTATTTGGCTTTCCGTGCCGTTATTGATTTCGAGCCGCTCCCGGGGTCGGCCAAAGGCCTCGCCCGGGCTACAACAGATTCGTAGGCCGGATAAGCGAAGCGCCATCCGGCGTTAACGCGCTTACTTACCTTTATTCTGCTGCTCAATAGACGCCAGCATCCCGCGCAGGATGTTCAGCTCCTGGCTTTCCGGACGCGCGCGGGTGAACAGACGACGCAACTTGTTCATCACCTGCCCCGGATGATTCGGGCGGATAAAACCGGTCGCCAGCAGCGTCTGCTCAAGGTGGCCGTAGAAACGTTCTAAATCATCGACCAGCGGATATGGCGTTTCTTCATGTTCAACCGCCGGCTGCGCCTGTTCCTGAGTCGCCAGCCAGGCCATTCGCACTTCATAGGCGATAACCTGCACCGCCATTGCCAGGTTCAGCGAGCTGTACTCGGGGTTGGCGGCGATCGCCACGTGATAGTGGCATTTCTGCAGTTCGTCGTTAGTCAGGCCAACGCGCTCGCGGCCAAAGACCAGCGCGACCGGCGCATGCTGACCTTCGGCGACGCTTTTCAGACCGCATTCGCGCGGATCCAGCATCGGCCACGGCAGCGTGCGGGAGCGCGCGCTGGTGCCAACCACCAGGCTACAGCCCGCCAGCGCTTCATCAAGGGTATCGACGATCTGCGCGTTACCAATCACATCGCTGGCGCCAGCGGCCAGCGCGATGGCCTGGGAATCAGGTTTCACCAGCGGGTTGACCAGCCACAGGTTAGTTAAGCCCATGGTTTTCATCGCGCGGGCAACGGAGCCCATATTGCCGGTGTGTGAGGTTTCTACCAGTACGATTCGAATATTTTGCAGCATTATGGTTCTTCGGCTAAAGATTATTCGTGCATGCTAACATAAAACGGAGACATAAGCAGAATTCGCTGTTACTATATGCGCCGTTTTTTCCCGTTCTTTAACATCCAGTGAGAGATACCGATGCATCCGATGCTGAACATTGCCGTGCGCGCAGCGCGCAAGGCGGGTAATTTAATTGCCAAGCACTACGAAACGCCAGATTCCGTAGAAACCAGCCAGAAAGGCAGCAATGACTTTGTGACTAACGTCGATAAAGCCGCAGAAGCGATTATTATCGAAACTATTCGCAAGTCTTACCCACAGCACACCATCATCACCGAAGAAAGCGGCGAGCACGCTGGTGAAGATCAGGATATTCAATGGGTTATCGATCCACTGGATGGCACCACCAACTTCGTTAAACGTCTGCCACACTTCTCTGTTTCCATCGCCGTACGCATTAAAGGCCGTACTGAAGTCGCGGTGGTTTACGATCCAATGCGTAATGAACTGTTCACCGCCACCCGCGGCCAGGGCGCGCAGCTGAACGGCTACCGTCTGCGCGGCAGCAACGCTCGCGATCTCGACGGTACTATCATCGCCACCGGTTTCCCGTTCAAAGCGAAGCAGCACGCTACCGCTTACATGAACATCCTCGGCAACATGTTCACCGAGTGCGCTGACTTCCGTCGCACTGGTTCCGCCGCGCTGGATCTGGCCTACGTTGCCGCTGGCCGCGTTGACGGTTACTTTGAAATCGCCCTCAAACCGTGGGATTTCGCCGCTGGTGAACTGATCGCTCGTGAAGCAGGCGCCATCGTTTGCGACTTTACCGGTGGTCATAACTATATGCTGACCGGCAACATCGTAGCCGGTAACCCGCGCGTCGTAAAAGCGATGCTGGCGAACATGCGCGAGCAGCTGAGCGAAGCGCTGAAGCGTTAATTTCTCACTGAATGTAAAAAGGAAGCCGCGGCTTCCTTTTTTTATACCCTAAAACGGCCGCAAGCCGCCGCCCGGCGGGATCGCGCTACTCCACATCACGACAGCCGCCGTCAATAGCGCCACGCCGCCGGCCAGCGCCAGCGTCGCCCAGCCAACCTGTTTCCACATCGCTGGTGCCTGATGGCGACTCAGGCGGATAGCCAACTGGCGGAATCCATGCACCAACAGCGCCAGCCCGCTTATGGTCAGCGACGTTCCCGCCGCCATCACCAGCGCGGCTGCCATGCCCCAGCCAAAGACGCCGATCACCTTACTGAACAGCAGCACCATAATCGCTCCCGAGCAGGGACGCATGCCCATCGACAGCACAATCGCCAGCCTGGCGCGCCAGTCGTCGCCACTCTGTAGTTGATCCGGCGCCGGAAGGTGCTGATGGCCGCAGCCGCAATGTTCATCATGGACGTGCTGCAGGGTAAAAGCGGTAAACGTTGGCCGCCGTAGCAAGACTCGCAGTTTTTTCAATGCCCGCCAGCACAGTAAAAGCCCCAATGCGCCGACCAGCAGATAACTGCCCTTCTCCAGCCAGAAGCTGCTGAGATGCAATTGACGCGCCGGGAGCTGCAGCAGCGTCAATACCACCACCACCAGCGCTATCGCCACCATTCCCTGCAACAGCGATGCCGCCAGCGTCAGCGTAATACTCGATTTAAGCTTTGAGGGATGGGTGGCAAGCCAGGTGGTAATCACGATTTTTCCGTGGCCGGGGCCTAAGGCATGTAGCACACCGTAGACAAAGCTGAACCCGAGCAGCGATAACCCCGCCGCTGAAGGGTTATCTGCCACCGCCTGCAGCAGTTGGCTGAGCTCAAGATTCAGTGAACGCTGCCAGACCGCGCTTTGCAACAGTACCTGCGGCCAGGCGAGCCACAACCAGATACCGCCCACGACGGTCAGCGTCAGAAACAGCGCCAGCGGCCAGAATGATTTCCAGCGCGGCGCCCGCGCTCGCGGCGTAAAGACTACTGACATGTCAAGGTCACCTTCTGGGCGAAGTAGTTACCCAGTTCCATATCTTCCGGCGGCGCGTCCTCTTTATCGAGCGACTGCGCATAAGACAACATTTTGTCGTTGGGTTTCGGCGTCATTACCGTGACCTTGCAGGAGGCCCGCAGCGCGGCAGGCAACGAAAAATCGCTATCCTGCTCATAAAACATATCGACGTAGTAGGTCGGATCGAAGGTGGATAAAGTAAAGGTTTGTCCGGCAACAGGTTGCGGTGTCGCCAACGGCAAGGTGAAGGTAAGTACCGCCTGCAGCCCGCTACGCGCAAGGCCGTAACCATCCGGGCGGTTAGCAAACTTCACCCGCTGGCCGTTATGCCACAGCTCGCTGAAGTAGTGCTGGCCGAGTACGTTGGCCATGACCTCCGCCGCCAGTTTTTTCCATACTTCGCTGCCCGCCTTTGCATTGCCGGCATCATAGAGCAGATCTGCTGAAGTTATTTCGTCCATCGTCCAGCGCATCTTAAAACCGGTCAACAGACCGTCTTTCACCACGGCTTCACTCTGCAAATTAATGAAGCTGTGCGGATGCGCAACGGCTGACAATGATAAAACCATGAAAAATGCCGCACCGACGCAGTGTTTCACTTTCTTCATCTGTTCCTCGCGTGAAAAATTCTGTGAACTTCGCCAGCAATCCTGATCTAAAGGCCGCGGCCCACCCTGCTCACCCTGCATCCTTTGGCTATTCTTAGCTGAAACCCTAACTGGAACTTACCAGATGATGACAGTGATTGAACCACCATCTGCGCTTTCCAGTCCACAGCGCCGTAGCCAGGTGCTCCTGATGTTCTATCTTCCGGGACAATCCGTCACGCCGCAACAGCTGGTCAGGCTCAACCAGGTGGATGAGGCGACGGCCCAACAGGATATCGCGGAGACGGGGCGCGAAATTCAGCGTTATCATCGACTGACTCTCGCGTCGCAGATGGACGGCAGCTATCGGATTGAAGGCGCCGCGCTCGATCAACGCCTGTGCCTGCTGCACGCTCTCCGGCGTGGGCTACGCCTGTGCCCGCATTTCGTTCATCACCATTTTACCCCGGCGTTAAAAACGCAGCTTAAACAGCAGGGTATCGCGCGAACCTTATATGATGATACCAATCTTCAGGCGCTGGTGAATCGCTGCGCTCGCGCGCTCAATCGGCAGTTCGACTGCCGGGATGGTCAGTTCCTGCGCCTGTATCTTCAGTACTGCCTGCTACAACATCATCTGGGCCAGTCGCCGGATTTCACCCGTGAGCAGCGCAACTGGGCGCAGGCCGCGGCGGAATTTAACCTCGCCGCCGAAATCGTCCGCCACTGGCAGCGCCGGGTCAGCGCCACGCCCCACGCCGGCGAACAACTTTTCCTGACCCTGCTGTTTATGTTACTGAAAACGCCGGATCCCATTCACGACGGTCATCAACAGGACAGACGCCTGCATCTGGCGATCTCCCGCTTGATCCATCGTTTCCAGGATCTGGCGGGACGGCCATTCAGCGATGAACAAGGGTTGAGTGACCAGCTCTATATCCATCTTTCGCAGGCGTTGAACCGCAGCGTATTCGCCATCGGTATTGATAACGCTTTACCGGAGGAGATCGGACGCCTGTATCCGCGCCTGATGCGTACCACCCAGGAGGCATTACGCGATTTCGAAACGGCCTATCATATTCAATTTAATCAGGAAGAGGTCAGTTTAATCGCGGTGATTTTCGGCGCGTGGTTGATGCAAAAAGCCGACCTGCATGAAAAGCAGGTAGTGCTGCTGACGCGGGAAAATAGCGAACTGGAACAGGCGCTGGAAATGCAATTGCGGGAATTAACGCTGCTGCCGCTGAATATTAAATACTTAAGCGTGACTCAGTTTCAGCAACAAGGCGCGCCGAAGGATGTGACCTTAGTGGTCACGCCTTACACCACCGCGCTACCGCTGTTTTCGCCGCCGCTGTTTCATGCTGAAGAGAATTTTAGCGATCACCAGCGGCAGCAGATTTGCAAAATGCTTGAGGATTAGGCGCTCACCGCCTTCGGTCGCACGATCAGCGCCGGTAGCGCCACCAGAGCCATCACCCAGAAGACGCCCTGATGCAGGTGCTGGTAGAGGAAACCAGCAAACACCGTCATCACCGCGATGCTGCCGCCCATCGCCACCGCCGAGTAAACGGCCTGCAGGCGGATAACCTCACTTCCCTGCCGCGCGGCGATATAGCGCATGGCCGCCAGATGACAGACGGTAAACGTTCCGCAGTGGAGGATCTGCGCGACCAGTAGCCATGGCAGCGCGGTCGTCCAGCCCATAATCGTCCAGCGCGCCACCCCGCACACCGCCGAGAGCAGCAGCAGGTCGCGGGCGCTAAACCGACGGAACACTTTTTTACTCAAGGCGAAAATCACCACTTCGGCGACGACGCCGAGCGACCATAAATAACCGACGGCGGAGGCAGAATAACCGGCCTGCTGCCAGTATAGCGCGCTGAAGCCATAGTAGGCGGCGTGCGCCCCCTGCAACAGACAGACGCAGGCTAGAAAACGCCAGCTTTGCCGCACCAGGCTAAGCCACGCCGGTAGTCCGGCCGCCTCCTGATGGCGGCTCTCCCCCTGCGGCATCACTGAAGGTTTCAGCAGCATGCCCAACAGCATCGAAGCGGTGCCCAGGCTTAACAACAACAGGATCGCCCGGTAATCAAACAGACTCACCAGCTTGCCGGTCAGCGCAGAACCGATGACAAAAGCAATCGATCCCCACAACCGCACCCGGCCGTAATCCATGGTGATCTGCTTTTGCCAGGTGTTGGCCAGCGCATCCGTTAAGGGTACCAGCGGCGAGAAAAAGAGGTTGAATCCGACGATGACCACCATCAGCCAGGCCACCTGCCCGCTGACCCAGAAGGCGAGAGCAAACAGCAGCGTCAGCAACGCCAGGATACGCAAGGCGCTAATCAAACGAGAAGGATCGCTGACCCGCGGCGCAATTAGCAGGCTGCCCAGAAAACGCGCCACCAGCCCGGCGCCGAGCAGCACGCCAATGGTTTCCGGCGTCAGGCCAACGCCTGCCAGCCAGACGCTCCAGAATGGTAAAAAAATACCGTAGCTAAAAAAGTAGGTGAAGTAACTTAGCGCCAGCCAGCGCGTGGAGTGCAAGACCATGATTCCCTCCCGAATGGAAGCTCTAGTCTGGCGATAAAGCGCATACTGAGCAAACCCATGTCTCACTATCTTCATGGTCGTTAAGTACATTTCTCTTAAAATCGTGAGCATTGTCACGCGATGAGCGTGCGACATGGCGGGCAGTATGAAAAAAAATCCGATAACCGGGCATCAGAGCGCTTCCCTCGTATCGGCTTAATCGCCGCTCAACGAGGCGCAACAATATTATTTTCCCAGCGTGGCGGGGAGTAAAAATGTGTATTACGTTTAGATCACACGCCTGTGATAAAGGACTGATTATGAACACGCTACGCTATTTTGACTTTGGCTCTTCCCGCCCTGTCCTGCTGTTAATCGCACGTATTGCGATCGTGCTGCTGTTCATTATTTTTGGCTATCCGAAACTGATGGGGTTTAGCGGAACGGTACAATATATGGCTTCTTCCGGCGCGCCGATGCCGACGCTGGCGGCGATCATCGCGGTCATCATGGAGGTACCCGCCGCTATTCTGATTATTTTAGGTTTCTTCACCCGCCCGCTGGCGGTGATCTTTATCTTTTACACCCTGGGTACCGCGGTTATCGGCCATCATTACTGGGATATGACCGGCGATGCGGTATTGCCGAATATGATTAACTTCTATAAGAACGTCAGTATCGCCGGGGCCTTCCTGCTGCTGGCGATAACCGGACCAGGTTCGATTTCGCTGGACCGTCGATAACCAGCAGACACAAAAAAGGCCGCAATCGCGGCCTTTTTTATCTTAACGCGGCAAGATTACGCGTAAACCGGGAAACGAGCGCAGATATCCAGCACTTTACCTTTGACGCGCTCAATAACAGCTTCGTCGTTGATATTGTCGAGAACGTCGCACATCCAGCCAGCCAGCTCTTTCACTTCCGCTTCTTTAAAGCCGCGGCGAGTCACAGCCGGAGAACCGATACGGATACCGGAAGTCACGAACGGGCTCTTTGGATCGTTCGGTACGCTGTTTTTGTTAACGGTGATGTTGGCGCGGCCCAGGGCGGCGTCAGCTTCTTTACCGGTCAGGTTTTTATCTACCAGATCCAGCAGGAACAGGTGGTTTTCAGTACCGCCGGAAACCACTTTGTAACCGCGGTTCAGGAACACTTCCACCATCGCTTTGGCGTTTTTGGCAACCTGCTGCTGGTAAACTTTGAACTCTGGCTCCATCGCTTCTTTCAGCGCCACCGCTTTCGCGGCGATAACGTGCATCAGCGGGCCGCCCTGCGCGCTTGGGAACACGGCGGAGTTCAGTTTCTTGTACAGCTCTTCGCTACCGCCTTTCGCCAGGATCAGGCCGCCGCGCGGACCCGCCAGGGTTTTGTGGGTGGTAGTAGTAACAACGTGGGCGTGCGGAACCGGGTTCGGATAAACGCCGGCGGCAATCAGGCCCGCTACGTGCGCCATATCGACGAACAGGTAAGCACCGATGCTGTCAGCGATTTCACGCATTTTCGCCCAGTCAACGATACCGGAGTAAGCGGAGAAGCCACCGATGATCATCTTCGGTTTGTGCTCCTGGGCCTGCTTCGCCATGTCTTCGTAGTCAATTTTACCGGACTCATCGATACCGTAAGGAATGATGTTGTACAGTTTACCGGAGAAGTTAACCGGGGAGCCGTGGGTCAGGTGGCCGCCTTGCGCCAGGTTCATACCCAGCACGGTATCGCCTGGCTGCAGCAACGCGGTGTAAACGGCAAAGTTAGCCTGCGAGCCGGAGTGCGGCTGCACGTTAGCGTAGTCGGCGCCGAACAGTTCTTTCGCGCGGTCGATAGCCAGTTGCTCAACGATATCCACGTACTCGCAGCCACCGTAGTAGCGCTTGCCCGGATAACCTTCGGCATATTTGTTAGTCAGCTGGGAACCCTGAGCCTGCATCACGCGCGGACTGGTGTAGTTCTCGGAGGCGATCAGTTCGATGTGCTCTTCCTGACGTACTTTTTCCTGCTCCATAGCCTGCCACAGTTCGGCATCATAATCGGCAATGTTCATTTCACGCTTTAACATCCGCATCTCCTGACTCAGCTAACGATAAAATTTTTGGCCTAAAAAGGCGGTCCTGATGGACAACGGCCCACAGTATAACCGAATCATTCTGTGATAACAGGTCTTGACAAAGGATTTTACGCAAACGATTGGCTCCACAGCACACAAGGCTTTGAGCAATAACGTATCAAACATTATCAACGGATTTCTTTTCAGGTTTGTGATGCAAATTCTTCATGTTGTAACTGCTTTGCGGCAAAGTGATAAAGAACCATTTACATAGCAGGGTTATTTATATAAGATGCATTTGAAATGCATCAATAGGATAACATTTAAGGAAGCTGCTATGCTCGACGCTCAAACCATCGCCACGGTCAAAGCCACCATTCCCCTGCTTGTAGAGACCGGCCCAAAGCTAACCGCGCATTTTTATGACCGCATGTTTACTCATAATCCGGAGCTCAAAGAGATCTTCAATATGAGTAACCAGCGCAACGGCGACCAGCGCGAAGCGCTGTTCAACGCTATCGCCGCCTACGCCAGTAATATCGACAACCTGCCGGCCCTGCTGCCGGCGGTCGAAAAAATCGCCCAGAAACATACCAGCTTCCAGATTAAACCGGAGCAGTACAATATTGTCGGCAGCCATCTGCTGGCGACCCTCGACGAAATGTTTAGCCCAGGCCAGGAAGTACTCGACGCCTGGGGCAAAGCTTACGGGGTGCTGGCGAACGTCTTCATCAACCGCGAAGCGGAGATCTATCAGGATAACGCCAGTAAAAATGGCGGCTGGGAAGGTACCCGCGCGTTCCGCATTGTTAAGAAGACCCCGCGCAGCCAGCTTATTACCAGCTTTGAACTGGAGCCTGTCGACGGCCAGCCGGTCGCCGATTACCAGCCAGGACAGTATCTGGCTATCTGGTTGAAGCCGGAAGCCTTCGAATATCAGGAAATTCGTCAATACTCTCTGACCCGCAGAGCGGACGGTAAAGGCTATCGCATCGCGGTGAAACGCGAGAATGGCGGCCAGGTGTCCAACTGGCTGCATAACCACGCCAGCGAAGGCGACGTGGTCTATTTAGCCGCGCCAGCGGGCGACTTCTTCCTCAACGTGGAAGCGCAGACGCCGGTGACCCTGCTCTCCGGCGGCGTCGGCCAAACGCCAATGCTGGCGATGCTGGATACGCTGGCCAAAAGCCATCATCAGGGCCAGGTGAACTGGTTCCACGCGGCGGAAAACGGTGACGTTCACGCTTTTGCGGACGAAGTGAAAGCGCTTGGCGCGGCGTTGCCGAAGTTTACCTCTCACGTCTGGTACCGCAGCCCGAGCGAGGCCGACCGTCAGGCAGGACGTTTTGATAGCGAAGGTTTGATGGATTTAGCGCCGCTGGCGGAAAATATTCGCGACCCGCAGATGCAATTCTATCTCTGCGGCCCGGTAGCGTTTATGCAGTTTGCGGCGAAGCAGCTGGTAGAATTAGGGGTCAATAAAGACAACATTCATTACGAATGTTTCGGCCCGCATAAGGTTCTGTAAGCTCAACGACGCGGGGATTTGTAGGCCGGGTAAGCGTAGCGCCACCCGGCGATACGCGAGGATTAAATCGCCGCGTCGTCTTCTTCACCGGTACGGATACGAATCACCCGCGCCACGTCGAAGACAAAGATTTTACCGTCGCCGATTTTACCGGTCTGGGCGGTACGAATGATGGTATCGACGCAGGTATCGACGATATCGTCCGTCACCACGATTTCAATTTTCACCTTCGGCAGAAAATCCACCATATATTCCGCGCCGCGGTACAGCTCGGTATGCCCTTTCTGACGACCAAACCCTTTGACTTCGGTGACCGTCATGCCGGTGATACCGACTTCCGCCAGCGCTTCACGCACGTCATCCAATTTGAACGGTTTAATAATCGCATCAATCTTTTTCATGGTTTTCCTGTCTTTGTCGCGTAACCGGTTGCTTACCGTATCATAGCTTGCGCTATGCCGCGGGGCTACTCTTTAAAGTCGTTGGCGTCGAGCTCGTGGCGCGACAGCAGTTTGTAAAACTCGGTGCGGTTGCGCCCGGCCATCCGCGCGGCATGCGTCACGTTACCTTTGGTTATCTGCAAAAGCTTACGCAGGTAGTTGAGCTCAAACTGATTACGCGCCTCGACGAAGGTCGGTAGCGCGGTATTCTCCCCCTCCAGCGCCTGCTCCACCAGCGCATCGCTGATCACCGGCGATGAGGTCAGCGCCACACATTGTTCAATCACGTTAACCAACTGACGCACGTTGCCCGGCCATTTGGCGGCCATTAGCCGCTTCATCGCATCGGTGGAGAAGGCACGCACGAAAGGTTTGTGACGGTCGGCGGACTGGCGCAATAGATGATTGGCCAGTAGCGGGATATCCTCCGCGCGCTCGGAAAGCGGCGGGATCTTCAAGTTAACGACATTGAGCCGATAGAACAGATCTTCGCGGAATTCGCCGCGCGCCATCGCCTTCGGTAGATCGCGGTGGGTCGCCGAAACAATGCGCACGTCGATGTCGATATCGCGGTTGCTGCCCAGCGGGCGCACCTTACGCTCCTGCAGGACGCGCAGTAGCTTTACCTGCAGCGCGACGGGCATATCGCCGATTTCATCAAGAAACAGCGTACCGCCCTCGGCGGCCTGAAAAAGCCCTTCGCGGTTGCTGACCGCGCCGGTAAAGGCGCCGCGCGCGTGGCCGAACAGTTCGGACTCCAGTAATTGTTCCGGCAACGCGCCGCAGTTAATCGCGATAAACGGTTTTTCGTGGCGCGGACTGGCGTTGTGGATCGCCTGGGCGACAATCTCTTTCCCGGTACCGCTCTGGCCGATAATCAACACGCTAACGTCAGACTGCGCCACCATACCGGCCTGCTCCAGCAGCCGCAGCATCTGTGGACTACGGGTGACAATCGCCTGTCGCCAGCGCTCGTCGGTGGCCGGCGAGCTCTGCTCGAGAGCATCGTCAATCGCTTTATATAGCGCGTCTTTATCGACCGGTTTAGTCAGAAAACTAAACACCCCTTTCTGGGTAGCGGCAACGGCGTCAGGAATAGAGCCGTGGGCGGTCAGGATGATGACCGGCATGCCGGGTTGCGCCTTCTGGATTTCAGCAAACAGCTGCAGGCCGTCCATTTCATCCATGCGTAAATCGCTCACCACCAGGTCCACCCGCTCGCGCGTCAGCACGCGTAGCGCCTCGGGCCCGCTTTCCGCCGTGACCACGCTATAACCCTCACTGACCAGTCGCATCCCCAGCAGCTTTAACAGCCCCGGATCGTCGTCCACCAGCAACAGGTGGGCGGGTTTACGGATCGTCATGGATCACCTCCGGTACCTTGTCGCTACCGCTATTAAAATTGCCGCCGGGCTTACGGCTGGAGAGCTGGCGCTCAATATCGGTAAGGTTTTCCAGCTTGCGGGTGGTCAGCTCCAGTTGGCTACGCAACTGCTGCTCCTGCTGACGCAAGGTTTCCAGTTCAGCATCGCTCGATTGCTGGAGTTTGCCGTAGCGGGAGCGCTCCTCAAATAACTGCAATTGCCGGGCCTGGCCGTCGCGCCACAGCCGGTACAGCGGGCGAACCTGCGCGGCGATTTGCGGGCTAAAGCTGTCGATGCGGGCAACCATTTCGCGACGCTCATCGGGGGTGATTTTGGCGTCGGCCAGCAGAATGCCGCGTTTCAACGCATCCTGCCAGTTATCATCGTTATGCAATTTAGCTTCGGCGCGGGCTTGTACCGGCGCCAGGCGATCCGCGCAGTCAATACCACGCAGCCAATACAGCGGGTTCTTATCACTGGCATCGTTTTCCAGCGACCAGATATTGGCGCAATCTACGGAGAGAAAATCCGCCACCTGATGTTCCGGTAGCTCGGGCGGCGCATTGCCGTCTGCGGCGCGCGGCGACATAGCGGCGGAACAACCCGCCAGCGTCAGGCAGCATAGGCCCGACAGCAACCATCCCCGTAAAGGACGGCGCAATGCGAAAAAGAGGGACATATTCACCCAATGTTGATTCATGTGTTGGTTTTTCCCGGCTCAGCGGCGGGGAGCGAGATGCGAAAACAGATGAACCCGGGATTATCATCGACCAGGCTCAGCTCTCCCTGCATTTGCCGTACGCAGTCGCGGGCGATACTCAACCCCAGACCGCTGCCTTTTACTGCCCCTTTACGCAGGTGGCTTCCCTGATAAAAAGGCTCGAAAATCATATTTCTTTCGGCGACGGGGATCGGCTCGCCGCTATTGGCGACATCGATACGAACCTGCTCGCCGTGGCGGTAACTATGAATCCGAATGTTACCGGATTCAGCGCCATAGTGCACCGCATTGGAGTACAGATTATCAAGCACGCTGGTCAGCAACGTCGGCTCCGCCAGGCAGAAGCGTTCACCCAGCGCCAGCTCGGTAGACATCATCTTGGCTCTTGCCGGTAAACTATGCGCGGAAACGACGGTCTGCGCCAGTTCGGCAATATCCACTTTCTGCCGCTCGACCGGGCCATCGGCCAGTTTGCGGTTATAGTCGAGCAGCTGTTCGATCAGCTTTTGCAGATTGCGGCTGCTGTTATCAAGGATCTCAACGATTTCTTGCTGTTCCGTCGTCAGCGGCCCCGCTACCCGGTCCGCCAGCAGCTCCGTTCCTTCACGCATGCTGGCGAGCGGTGTTTTCAGTTCATGTGACAGATGACGAAGAAACTGGTGGCGTTGGGACTCCAGCCACGCCAGACGTTCACTCAACCAGATAATCCGTTTACCGACCGATCGCAGTTCGCGCGGGCCGGTGAACAGTGCCGCATCATCCAGCGATTTTCCCTCTCCCAGGCGATTAATCATCTTCTCGATGCCCTTCACCGGGCCGATGATCATGCGGGTAAACAGCAAAACCAGCGTCAGGCTCAGCAGAAACAGAACCAGCGCCTGCCAGCCGAAGAACTGCCCGCGCTCGGCGATCTCCTGCTGTAGCTGCTGGCCGCGGGAGAAGATGACCGTGCGGGTCGCTTGCACCATTTCACTGTTAGCATCGGCAAAGGCTTCGAGGCTCGCCGCGGCTTTGGCGTCCGGCGCGCTATTATGGCAACGCAATTGGGCCAGGTCGGTGAGGTTCTGCCGCAGGGTCTGCCAAATGTGAGCATCCGGCAACACGCCGGAGAGCGCCTCAAGCATTTCGCTATAACGCTTGCGTTGATTTTGATAGACCCGCTCAAGGGTAGGATCGTCCAGCACGCAATACTGGAGATAGCTACGCTCCATTTCCAGCGAGGCGTTGACCATCGCTTCGCTACGCCGCGCATCCGTCAAGGTGGTGCGGTTAATATGTGCGGCCTGGGCGCTGAGCGCGTTCAGGCTTTGCCATGCCTGCCATGCCAGCACCAGCAGCGGCAGCATGATCAGCACAAAGGAAAGCGTCACCAGTTGGCGCAAGGAACGGGGGAAAAGAGAGAATCGCTTCAAAGAATTAGCCTCAACCATTAGCTCCTGAAGATGCTAACTGAGGATGGCGGAAACATCCACGGCAGAAACAATAAAGGCAGGCTCTAAAGCCTGCCTTTATTAAGGAATGAGGCGGTGCCTTACTCGACGTTTCGCCCGATGACTGATAAAGCAGAGCTGTTATCAGGAGTTGGACGGCAGGCACCTGTTTGTGCGTCATTCGAAGTTTATGTAGCGCTTCCCGAAGGGGCTGACATAAGAAGGTGAATGAGCCACTGCTGATTATTATGCACGAACTATGCCACCTTTCAAAACAAATTATTAACAGTATGATATATAACGAATTACATGCAATAACCCACTAAAATTCATTTGTCTATTCTTTGACCATAGTGTCGCCAATTGGCAACAACAAATCAGTCCTCAATTACACATATTTAAAATCAATAACTTAAGTGTCGTCATTAAGAGACACCCTTAAACCGCGTCTGTCGGTAATTCCCGACACTCTGATACGGCCTCGATCACAAATAAAAAAGCCCCCTGGATTAACAGGGGGCCCGTTTTCATCAACTTAGCGGTATTAACCCAGTTGCTTACGCGCGTTGCGGAAGATACGCATCCATGGGCTGTCTTCACCCCAGTTTTCCGGGTGCCAGGAGTTGCTGACGGTACGGAAGACGCGTTCCGGGTGCGGCATCATGATCGTCGCGCGACCGTTTTCGCTGGTCACCGCGGTAATGCCGTTCACCGAGCCGTTCGGATTCGCCGGATAGGTTTGCGTCACTTTGCCGAAGTTATCGACGAAACGTAGCGCCACCAGGCCTTTGCTTTCAAGCGCGGCCAGGTGCGCGCTGTCCCGCACCTCCACCTGCCCTTCGCCGTGAGAAACGGCAATCGGCATCATCGAACCGGCCATGCCCTGCAGCAGCAGCGATGGGCTCTGGGTGACTTCAACAAGGCTGAAACGCGCTTCAAAGCGGTCAGAGTGGTTGCGTACGAAGCGCGGCCACAGGTCGCTTCCAGGGATCAGCTCACGCAGGTTGGACATCATCTGACAACCGTTACACACGCCCAGCGCCAGCGTCTGCGGGCGATGGAAGAAAGTGGCGAACTCATCGCGTACGCGTTCGTTGAACAGAATCGATTTCGCCCAACCTTCGCCTGCCCCCAGTACGTCACCGTAGGAGAAACCGCCGCAGGCCACCAGCGCATGGAAGTCGCCAAGACCAGTACGACCCGCCAGCAGATCGCTCATATGCACGTCGATGGCATCGAAGCCGGCGCGATGGAAAGCGGCCGCCATTTCAACGTGAGAGTTAACCCCCTGCTCGCGCAGCACGGCCACTTTCGGGCGCGCGCCGGTCGCAATATACGGCGCGGCAACATCTTCATTGATATCAAACGACAGCTTAACGTTAAGGCCCGGGTCGCTATCGTTAGACTTCGCCTGGTGCTCCTGATCGGCGCACTCCGGATTATCGCGCAGGCGCTGCATCTGCCAGGTGGTCTCCGCCCACCACATACGCAGCGTGGTGCGGCTTTCGCTGAACAGCGGCTGACCGTCGGCGGTGATAACAAAACGATCGCCTGCCGTCGCCTGGCCTAAGTAGTGCACGCAATCTGCCAGACCATTCATCGCCAGCAGCGCTTCCACCGCTTCGCGGTCGGCGGCGCGAACCTGAATCACCGCGCCCAATTCTTCGTTGAACAACGCAGCCAGACGATCGTCGCCCAGCGCGGCGATATCGGCAGTTACGCCGCAGTGACCGGCGAACGCCATTTCCGCCAGCGTCACTAACAAGCCGCCATCGGAGCGGTCGTGGTAGGCCAGCAGTTTACGCTGCGCCACCAGTGCCTGCATCGCGTCCCAGAAGCCTTTCAGCTGCGCGACATCACGCACGTCGGCCGGCTGGTCGCCTAGCTGGCGATAGACCTGCGCCAGCGCGGTGGCGCCCAGCGCGTTACGCCCTTTGCCGAGATCGATCAGCAGCAGGGCGTTATCTTCCGTAGAGAGTTGCGGGGTCACGGTGCCGCGCACGTCTTCAACTCGGGCAAACGCGGAGATCACCAGCGACAGCGGCGAGGTCATTTCGCGCTGCTCGCTTCCTTCCTGCCAGCGGGTTTTCATCGACATTGAGTCTTTACCCACCGGGATAGTCAGGCCCAGCGCTGGACACAGTTCTTCACCGACTGCTTTTACCGCCTCATACAGACCGGCGTCTTCACCCGGGTGACCGGCTGCCGCCATCCAGTTTGCCGACAGTTTGACGCGGTTGAGTTCGCCAATCTGCGTAGCGGCGATGTTTGTCAACGCTTCGCCGACCGCCAGGCGGGCAGAGGCGGCAAAGTCGAGCAGCGCAACCGGCGCGCGTTCACCCATCGCCATCGCTTCGCCGTAGTAGCTATCGAGGCTGGCGGTGGTCACCGCGCAGTTGGCGACCGGGATCTGCCACGGCCCCACCATCTGGTCACGCGCCACCATACCGGTCACGGTGCGATCGCCGATGGTCACAAGGAAGGTTTTCTCAGCCACCGTCGGCAGATGCAGCACGCGGTTAACCGCATCGGCAATCGTCATTGGTTGACGATCCAGCTCGCTGCCCTGCGCTTTCAGCGTTTGCACGTCACGCGTCATTTTCGGCGTTTTGCCGAGCAGGACGTCCAGCGGCAGGTCGATCGGCCGATCGTTAAAGTGGCTGTCGCTCAGGCTAAGGTGTTGCTCCGCCGTGGCTTCGCCGATCACCGCATAAGGCGCGCGCTCGCGGCGGCACAGCTCTTCAAACAGCGGCAGCTGTTCCGGCGCGACCGCCAGAACGTAACGCTCCTGGGATTCGTTACACCAGATCTCCAGCGGGCTCATGCCCGGCTCATCGCTGAGGATATCGCGCAGCTGGAATTTTCCGCCGCGGCCGCCATCGCTCACCAGCTCCGGCATGGCGTTAGAGAGACCGCCCGCCCCAACGTCGTGGATAAACAGAATCGGGTTCGCATCGCCCAGCTGCCAGCAGCGGTCGATCACTTCCTGACAGCGGCGCTCCATTTCCGGGTTGTCGCGCTGTACAGAGGCGAAATCCAGATCGGCAGCAGACTGGCCGGAAGCCATGGATGACGCCGCGCCGCCGCCGAGACCAATGTTCATCGCCGGGCCGCCCAGCACGATAAGCTTGGCGCCAACGGTGATTTCGCCCTTCTGGACGTGCTCGCCGCGGATGTTGCCAATACCGCCCGCCAGCATGATCGGTTTGTGATAGCCGCGCAGCTCTTCGCCATTGTGGCTGGTCACTTTCTCTTCATAGGTACGGAAGTAGCCATTCAGCGCCGGACGACCAAATTCGTTGTTAAACGCCGCGCCGCCCAACGGGCCTTCGGTCATGATATCCAGCGCGGTCACGATACGCTCAGGTTTACCGAAATCCTCTTCCCACGGCTGTTCAAAACCCGGGATACGCAGGTTAGACACCGAGAAGCCGACCAGACCCGCTTTCGGCTTCGCGCCGCGCCCCGTGGCGCCTTCGTCGCGGATCTCGCCGCCGGAGCCGGTTGCGGCGCCCGGCCACGGCGAAATCGCCGTCGGGTGGTTGTGAGTTTCAACTTTCATCAAAATGTGCGCCGGCTCCTGATGGAAGTCATAGCGCCCGGTCTGGTAGTCGGCGAAATAGCGTCCGACTTCGGAACCTTCCATTACCGCGGCGTTGTCTTTATAGGCAGACAGCACATATTCCGGGTTTTTCTCGAAGGTATTTTTAATCATTTTAAACAGCGACTTCGGCTGTTGTTGGCCGTCGATAATCCAGTCGGCGTTAAAAATTTTGTGGCGGCAATGTTCCGAGTTGGCCTGCGCGAACATATACAGTTCAATGTCGTTCGGATTGCGGCCAAGCTTAACGAATGCGTCCTGCAGGTAGTCGATTTCGTCATCGGCCAGCGCCAGCCCCAGACGGAGGTTGGCGTCAATCAGCGCCTGACGTCCCTGGCCCAACAGGTCCACGCTGGCCACCGGTGTCGGCTGATGGTGAGCAAACAGCTTCTCTCCCTCTTCCAGCTCAGTGAAAACGCTCTCCATCATGCGATCGTGCAGCTCCGCCGCAACGGCGTCCCACTGCGCATCGCTCAGACCCTGTGCTTCAACGTAGTACGCCACGCCGCGTTCCAGCCGCACGACCTGCGATAAACCGCAGTTATGGGCGATGTCGGTAGCTTTGGAGGACCAGGGGGAGATAGTGCCGGGGCGAGGGGTGACGAGCAGTAATTTACCGGTTGGCGTATGGCTGCTGAGGCTTGGGCCATATTTAAGCAGTCTGACCAGTCTTTCGCGCTCCTCATCGCTTAGCGGGGCGCTCAGGTCGGCAAAGTGAACATACTCCGCGTATAAGGTGCTAACCGGCAGGTTGGCCGCCTGAAAACGTGCCAGCAGTTTGTTGATACGGAATGCCGACAGTGCAGGTGAACCACGCAAAATATCCATCATAAGTCTCTCGTCTTCGAAGCTTTCAAGGTGAGCCAGGGGGAAACGGGCGCCATTATAGAGAATCCTGAGCCCCGACGAAACCGTTTGCGTAGAAATAAAATGATTCATCAGTTTTATCAATAAATGTGACATGAATCGCGAATATGTTGCCAACTGGCGCATTCTTAAGCAAAATGCCGCTCAACTTACGGCAACCTTTTACTTTTTCCGGATATACCCAGCTGAGGAACTCCACGCTGCAGAAAATTAACTATTTGAAAAAATTAAAGATTAATTATCTGCTGATCGGCGTCGTCACCCTTTTGTTGGCGGCGGCGCTGTGGCCGTCTTTACCGTGGATGGGAAAACCGGAGAACCGCGTTGCCGGGATCATTGCTCGCGGCGAACTGCGCGTGAGTACAATTAACTCACCGCTGACCTACGCTGCCATCAACAACAAAGACTACGGTCTCGATTACGAACTGGCGAAACGCTTCGCCGATTACCTTGGGGTGAAGCTGAAAGTCACCGTGCGGCAGAATATTAGCCAGCTATTTGACGATCTCGATGCCGGTAAAACCGATATGCTGGCCGCCGGGCTGGTCTATAACACCGAGCGGGTAAAGAACTATCAGGCGGGCCCCACCTATTATTCCGTTTCGCAGCAGCTGGTCTATCGCGTTGGCGGTAATCGTCCGCGTACGCTGGCCGGGATCAACGCCGAACAGCTCGCCATCGCCCCAGGCCACGTCGCCCTCAACGACTTGCAGGCGCTGAAGGAGAGCAAATACCCGGACCTCAACTGGCGCGTTGATGAAAAGCGCGGCACCACCGCCCTGATGCAGGCGGTCATCGACGGCACGCTGGAATATACCGTCGCCGATTCCGTCGCCGTCAGCCTGTTCCAGCGCGTACATCCGGAGCTGGCGGTGGCTCTCGACATCAGCGATGAACAGCCGGTCACCTGGTTTAGCGAAAAAAGCGAAGACAATTCACTATCGGCAGCCATGCTCGATTTCTTTAATAGTATGAATGAAGACGGCACCCTCGCCCGCCTGGAAGAGAAGTATCTCGGCCACGGCAACGACTTCGACTATGTTGATACCCGCACCTTCCTGCGCGCGGTACAGAATACGCTGCCGGATCTGAAGCCGCTGTTTGAGAAATACGCCCGACAGATCGACTGGCGACTGCTGGCGGCGATTGCCTGGCAGGAGTCGCACTGGGATCCGCAGGCCACCTCGCCGACCGGCGTGCGCGGTATGATGATGCTAACCCGTAACACTGCCCAGAGTTTAGGTCTGACAGATCGTACCGATGCCGAACAGAGCCTCGACGGTGGCATGCGCTATCTGCAGGATATGATGGCCAAAGTGCCGGAGGCGATCCCGAAAGAGGAGCGGATCTGGTTTGCGCTGGCGGCCTATAATATGGGCTACGCGCATATGCTTGACGCAATGGCGCTGACTAAAAAACAAAAAGGCAACCCGAACAGCTGGTCCGACGTTAAGCAGCGTCTGCCATTGCTGAGCCAGAAGCCCTACTACAGCCGCTTAAAATATGGCTACGCCCGCGGCCATGAGGCTTACGCCTACGTGGAAAATATTCGTAAGTACCATATCAGCCTGGTTGGATATTTGTCTGAACAGGAAAGGAAAGCGGCGCAAGAAATGGCGATTGCCGAAGCTTATCCAGCCGTCGCGCCGGAAGAACTCGATAGCGAGCATAAAGAGTATGCGATGCCCTTCTTTAAATTCCGCGGCGAAAAGCTCGTCGACAACGTTAAGCTGAAGTTGCCGACAATGGGACGTTAGCCCTCTTCCTGACGCGCTTTCTTCAATGCCTTTTTCTCTTCCCGCCGCCAGCGGAAGAAGTCGCTCAGCATCGCGGAGCAAGATTCAGCCAGAATTCCCTCGGTAATTTCAACCCGGTGGTTCATCCCCGGATGATGCAGCACATCGATTAACGACCCGGCCGCGCCGGTTTTAGCATCGCGGGCGCCGAACACCAGCCGCGAGATGCGGCTATGCACCATCGCCCCGGCGCACATCACACATGGCTCCAGCGTGACGTACAGCGTAGCATCAATTAAACGATAGTTCTGCAGGACCAGCCCTCCCTGACGCAGCGCCATAATTTCGGCATGGGCGGTGGGATCGTGACGACCAATTGGCCGGTTCCAGCCCTCGCCGATGACCTGATTGTTATGCACCAGCACGGCGCCCACCGGCACCTCGCCCTCTTCCCAGGCGCGTTTCGCCAGCGTCAGCGCATGGCGCATCCAGTATTCATCATTAAATTCGTGGTCAGACACAGCGGCACTCCTGCAGAAAAAGCGGGGCGCATTATACATGGGCGCTATATATCGCCCAAATAATTCGCCTGCAGCGGAATTATTCGAGCTGCTGGAGATCGCCCTGCGGCGTCACCCGCCAGCGATGCTGGCAAAAACAGAGTAGCGGGTTATCCTGCTCGCTATCGCTATAGCCGCTATATAAGCGTAGCGGCGCGCCGATCCTTTGTTCCAGCTGCGCTACTTTCTCATGGCCCAGGCAACGCAGCGTCAGCACCCAGCCGCCGCGACGGCGGCTCATGCGACTGGCGATAAGCTTTACGCGCGGCAGCCAAAGCGTATCGGCATAGACCTGTTCCACCAGCGACTGCGGTGAGCCGGTAATCAGCCAGACGTCGGCATCGGTACTGGTTAAATAGTCGTTTAACCGGCCCTGTACCACCGGAAAAGCGGTCACGTGCTGGCGAAACCAGCTAACGAACTCCGCCTCCAGACGCTTAAGATGACTTTCACGCCGGCCGCAGGTGGCGGCCCACAGCAGCAGGCTCATCGGCCAGCGCGCCGCGCGTCCGTTAACCAACAGGCCCAGCAGTACTATTGGCGACAAGGCCGCCACTGACAGTATGTTGAGCGGTTGACGACGTAAGAGGTAACGAATAAAGCTGCCGAACATATCCTGCTGGTGCAATGTGCCATCAAGATCGAAAAACACGACTCGTCGCGCGTTACTGTTCAAACCGAACTCCTTTCTGGTACGGATTTTCCTGGCGATGCCGATAGCTTAACAGGCTTGCCGCGACGAGCGCGAAATTGTCTGCCACGGTTGAGGTAAGATTCAGAATCTGACCCATTCGCATAATTCTTCACAGCAGAATTTTTAATTCGTACTATTCCACTTATAATCGAATACAAAATTCTTTCAGCCGCTAACGCCCTCCTTCGGAGAAGCCATGAACTGTTTAATCCGCATCCGCCAACGTTACCCGTCGCTGGCGGCGAGCGACAAAAAACTTGCCGACTTTATTCTGGCTCAGCCGGACCAAACCCGCCATCTCAGCTCACAGCAGCTGGCGGGCGAAGCGGGCGTCAGCCAGTCCAGCGTGGTGAAGTTCGCGCAAAAAATGGGGTTCAAAGGCTTTCCGGCATTAAAACTGGCGCTGAGCGAAGCGCTGGCCAGCAGTCCGGATCCGCACTCTGTGCCGGTACATAACCAAATTCGCGGCGACGATCCGCTGCGTCTGGTGGGTGAAAAGCTGATCAAAGATAACATCGCGGCGATGCACGCCTCGCTGGACGTCAACAGCGAAGAGAAACTTCTGGAAGCAGTGGCCCTGCTGCGCGATGCTCGCCGGGTGATCATTACCGGCATCGGCGCCTCCGGTCTGGTGGCGCGCAATTTTAGCTGGAAGTTAATGAAAATTGGCATCAACGCCGTCGCCGAGCAAGATATGCATGCGCTGCTGGCAACGGTGCAGGCGATGTCGGCGGACGATCTGCTGCTTGCTATCTCCTACTCCGGCGAACGCCGCGAGATCAATATGGCGGCCGCTGAAGCGCTCCGCGTCGGCAGCAAGATCCTCGCGATCACCGGGTTTACTCCCAATGCCTTACAGCAGCAGGCCTCGCAGTGCCTTTACACCATCGCTGAGGAGCAGGCGACGCGCAGCGCAGCCATCTCCTCCACCAGCGCGCAAATGATGCTCACCGATCTCCTCTTTATGGCGCTGGTGCAGCAAGATCTTGAACACGCGCCGGAACGCATACGCCATAGCGAAGCGCTGGTGAAAAAGCTGGTCTGAGTAAAAAATGGGCGTATAATGCCCGCCCTGTTTGTGTTGTTTCTGAGATTTTCCTGATGGCGCTGTTAATCACCAAAAAATGCATCAATTGCGATATGTGCGAACCGGAGTGCCCGAATGAGGCCATTTCGATGGGCGAGAGCATTTATGAGATTAACAGCGACCGCTGCACCGAGTGCGTGGGCCACTACGACACGCCAACCTGCCAGAAAGTGTGCCCGATCCCGAATACTATTCTCAAAGATCCGGCGCACGTCGAGAATGAAGAACAGTTGTGGGATAAATTCGTGCTCATGCACCACGCGGATAAGCTTTAACCGCGGGTTTAGCTTTCGACGATCACCGTGGCGCAGGCGTAGTGGCGTTCATCGGCGAGAGTGACGTGAATAGCGCTTACCCCCATCCGTTCGGCTAAAAGCTTTGCTTCGCCCCATAACCGCAGTTTCGGCTTGCCCAATTCATCGTTGTAAACTTCGAACTGATTAAACGCCAGGCCGTTGCGAATACCGGTTCCGAGCGCTTTCGCCGCCGCTTCTTTGACCGCAAAGCGTTTTGCCAGAAAACGCACCGGCTGCTGATGTTGCTCCCAAATGCTCCATTCGTGATCGCTCAGCACCCGGCGCGCTAGGCGATCGCCGCTACGGGCGATCACCGCTTCGATGCGGGCGATTTCGACGATGTCGGTACCCAGCCCAAGAATCGCCATTAGCCGCGCGCTTCCAGCATCAGGCGTTTCATTTCCGCGACAGCCTCTTTCAGGCCGCTCATCACTGCGCGACCAATAATGGCATGGCCGATATTCAGTTCGTGCATTTCCGGCAAGGCGGCAATGGCTTTCACGTTGTGATAGGTCAGACCGTGACCGGCGTTCACCTTCAGGCCAAGGCTGGCAGCATAGGTCGCCGCTTTGGCGATACGCTCAAGCTCTTTAGCCTGTTCGGCATCGGTTTTGGCATCGGCATAGCAGCCGGTATGGATTTCAATATACGGCGCGCCCACTTCGGCAGCCGCTTTGATCTGCTCATCATCCGCGTCGATAAACAGGGAGACCAGAATACCGGCATCCGCCAGGCGCTGACAGGCATCGCGCATCTTATCGCGCTGCCCGGCCACGTCCAGCCCACCCTCGGTGGTCACTTCCTGACGCTTCTCCGGCACCAGGCAGCAAAAGTGCGGTTTAGTTTCGCAGGCGATCGCCAGCATCTCTTCGGTAACCGCCATTTCAAGATTCATTCGGGTATGCAACGTCTGGCGCAGGATGCGCACGTCACGATCGGTGATATGGCGGCGGTCTTCGCGCAGGTGCACGGTGATACCATCGGCGCCGGCCTGTTCAGCAATAAAAGCCGCCTGCACCGGATCCGGATAAGCGGTACCGCGCGCGTTACGCAATGTCGCAATGTGGTCAATATTGACCCCTAACAGTAATTCAGCCATGACAATCCTCGTTAATCATTATTCGTATTATCGGCTCGCGCCTTTCGCGCGGGCATAAACTGGCGAAACAATTCCCGGCTCTTGAGCGGTTTCCCTCCAAGATACGGCTTCAGGGCGATGCGGGTAAAGCGCTTCGCGGCGCGCAGCGTATCTACATCCGGAAACTCGCGGCTAGCCAACGCTTTCAAATGGTGCCCGGTAAACGTGCTGTTATCAATCACCAAGCTGGCGATAAAGCCTTTTTCTTCGCGATAGCGGTAGGTCATGGTGTCATCCACCGGGTCGCCGCTGCCGGCGCAGTGAAGGAAATCAACGCCATAGCCCAGGTGCCCGAGTAGCGCCAGCTCAAAGCGCCGCAGCGCGGGCTCCGGCGAACCGCTGGCCCCGGCAAGCGCCTGGATGCAATGCAGGTAGTCGAAAAAAAGTTCAGAGAAGCGCGTTTCGTGCTCGAGCACGCGGGAGATGAGTTCGTTAACGTAAAGACCGCTGTAGAGCGTGATACCGCTGAGCGGCAGCGCCAGCGAGACGGCTTCCGCGCTGCGAAGCGTTTTGACTTCGCCGCGGCCGCCGAAGCGAACCAGTAAGGGGGTAAAGGGCTGTAAGGCGCCCTTGAGATTAGAGCGTTTGGAGCGTGCGCCTTTGGCAACCAGGCGCACGCGACCGGACTCTTCCGTAAAGACGTCCAGCATCAGACTGGTTTCGCTCCACGGTCGGCTATGCAGGACAAAGGCGCGCTGCCATCCATCCACGTTGCGTTAACTCAGAGGTCGTCAACGTAACCGAGACTGCGCAGCGCGCGCTCGTCATCGGCCCAGCCGGATTTCACTTTGACCCACAGTTCGAGGTGCACCGGCGCTTCAAACATCTCTTGCATGTCTTTGCGCGCTTCGATGCCGATGGTTTTGATTTTGGCGCCTTTGTTGCCAATTACCATCTTCTTCTGCCCTTCACGCTCGACGAGGATCAGGCCGTTGATGTCGTAACCGCCGCGTTCGTTACTCACGAAACGTTCAATTTCGACGGTCACGGAGTACGGCAGTTCAGCGCCCAGGAAACGCATCAGCTTTTCGCGGATGATCTCGGAGGCCATAAAGCGCTGGGAACGGTCGGTAATATAATCTTCCGGGAAGTGATGAATCGCTTCCGGCAGATGTTTACGTACGATCGACGCGATAGTATCAACGTTGGTGCCGGTTTCCGCAGAGATCGGCACAATGTCGAGGAAGTTCATCTGGCTGGCAAGGAACTGCAGATGCGGCAGCAGATCCGCTTTCTCCTGCACGTTATCAACTTTGTTGACGGCCAGAATCACCGGCGCGCGCGCATCACGCAGCTTGTTTAGCACCATCTCGTCATCTTGCGTCCAGCGAGTGCCTTCAACAACGAAGATAACCAGTTCCACATCGCCAATCGAGCTGCTGGCCGCTTTGTTCATTAAGCGGTTAATCGCGCGCTTCTCTTCCATATGCAGGCCCGGGGTATCAACATAAATCGCCTGATACGGCCCTTCGGTATGGATACCGACGATGCGGTGACGGGTAGTCTGCGCTTTACGGGAAGTGATCGAGATCTTCTGCCCAAGCAGCTTGTTCAACAGCGTGGATTTGCCAACGTTTGGACGACCAACGATGGCGACAAATCCGCAATAACTTTTTTCTTCGCTCATTCCAGCTCCAGTTTTTTCAGCGCCTGTTCGGCGGCAGCCTGCTCCGCCTTGCGACGGCTGGAACCTGTGCCAACCACCGGTTCACTCAGGCCACTGACCTGGCAGTGGATAGTAAATTCCTGATCGTGCGCTTCGCCGCGTACCTGGACGACCAGGTAAGACGGCAGCGGCAGATGACGACCCTGCAGATACTCCTGCAGACGCGTCTTCGGATCCTTTTGCTTATCGCCCGGGCTGATTTCGTCCAGACGAGTCTGGTACCAGGAGAGGATTAAGCGTTCAACATTCTGAATATCGCTGTCGAGGAAAACCCCGCCGATTAAGGCTTCTACGGTATCAGCCAGAATCGATTCGCGACGAAAACCGCCGCTCTTCAGCTCGCCAGGCCCAAGGCGCAGGCACTCGCCCAGTTCAAATTCGCGGGCGATTTCCGCCAGCGTATTGCCTCGCACCAGCGTCGCGCGCATACGGCTCATATCCCCTTCGTCTACCCGAGGGAAACGATGATAGAGCGCATTGGCGATCACAAAACTTAAAATAGAGTCGCCTAAAAACTCGAGACGCTCGTTGTGTTTGCTGCTGGCACTGCGGTGAGTTAATGCCTGTTGCAACAGCTCCTGATGAACAAAAGTGTAGCCCAGCTTTCGTTGAAGCCGATTAATTACGATGGGGTTCATGCGTTACCAATAAATGAATGCGTCAAAGATGCAGCACACGAAACCGACCTGAGCATACATACCCTTGATATATAAGGGCAGAAACTAACCAACGCGGTTTCGTGTGCAGTGTCACTCTTTCGAGAGACAACCAAAAACTTCGGGGGGATATTCTATACGCAACGACAAGGGATGTCGTTAGTTTGGATGGATTTAAATACTAAATAATTCACGCTGCCGTTATTGCGCTGGCAGCGTGAATTAAGACGGGGAATTAGTGGATGCCGCCAATGCGCGATAAACGTACGCCGGTTGGCCACTCGCCTTCCTGTTTTTCGAAGCTCATCCAGATGGCGGTGGCTTTACCCACCAGGTTCGCTTCCGGCACGAAGCCCCAGTAACGGCTGTCGGCGCTATTGTCGCGGTTGTCGCCCATCATGAAGTATTCACCCGGCGGAACGACCCACGTTGCCAGCGGCTGGCCGGACTGACGATAGTACATCCCCACCTGATCCTGAGCGATGGGTACCGTCAGAATACGGTGGGTCACTTCACCCAGCGTCTCTTTACGCTCGGTCAGACGAATACCATCGGCTTTGGTTTCGCCTTTCGGCAGTTGCCAGAAACCGCTGGTGGCTTCGCCGCCGTTGCGGCGGGAGAAGGTCTGAACGAAATCGCTTGGTTCGACGTTGGAGTAGGTGATCGGCAAGGCGCTACCACATGCCTGACCCGACGCGCAGCCAGGCTCAATCGTCACCTGTTTAGCCACCGGATCGTAAGTGACTTTATCGCCCGGTAAACCGACCGCGCGTTTGATGTAGTCCAGACGCGGATCTTCCGGATATTTAAACACCACGATATCGCCACGTTTCGGATGACCGGTTTCGATCAGCGTTTTCTGGTAGATCGGATCTTTAATGCCGTAGGCGAATTTCTCCACCAGGATAAAATCGCCAATCAGCAGAGTCGGCATCATCGAACCTGACGGGATCTGGAAAGGTTCATAGATAAACGAACGCACAATCAGCACAATCGCCAGTACCGGGAAGACCGAGGCGCCGGTTTCCAGCCAGCCCGGTTTCGGGCCGACTTTCTTCAGCGTCTTCTTGTCCAGTTGCTCGCCGGTCGCTGCCTGAGCAGCGGCCTGACGTTCACGACGTTTTGGTGCGAATATGAACTTATCCAGACACCACAACAGCCCTGTCACAAGGGTCGCAATGACCAGAATCAGGGCAAACATGTTCGCCATGCCAACTCCTTAGATTATTTGCCGTCTTTACCAACGTGCAGAATGGCGAGGAACGCTTCCTGCGGCAGTTCAACGTTACCAACCTGTTTCATACGCTTCTTACCTTCTTTCTGCTTCTGCAGCAGCTTTTTCTTACGGCTGACGTCGCCGCCGTAGCATTTCGCCAGGACGTTTTTACGCAGCTGTTTCACGGTAGAGCGCGCGATAATGTGGTTACCAATAGCCGCCTGAATCGCAATATCGAACTGCTGACGCGGGATCAGATCTTTCATCTTCTCGACCAGCTCGCGGCCACGATACGGCGCATTGTCGTTGTGCGTGATGAGCGCCAGCGCATCGACGCGCTCGCCGTTGATCAGCACGTCAACGCGCACCATGTTAGAGGCCTGGAAACGCTTGAAGTTATAATCCAGCGACGCATAGCCGCGGGAGGTGGACTTCAGACGGTCGAAGAAGTCGAGGACCACTTCCGCCATCGGGATTTCATAGGTCAGCGCAACCTGTTTGCCATGGTAAACCATGTTGGTTTGCACACCGCGTTTCTCGATACACAAGGTGATCACGTTGCCGAGGAACTCCTGCGGCAGCAGCATGTGACATTCGGCGATCGGCTCACGCAGTTCCTGAATATTATTCAGCGGCGGCAGCTTCGACGGACTATCGACGTAGATAACCTCTTTAGAGGTGGTTTCTACTTCATAGACTACCGTCGGCGCGGTGGTAATCAGGTCAAGATCGTATTCACGCTCCAGACGCTCCTGAATGATTTCCATGTGCAGCAGGCCGAGGAAGCCGCAGCGGAAGCCGAAGCCCAGCGCCGTAGAGCTTTCCGGCTCATAGAACAAGGATGCATCGTTCAGACTCAGTTTACCCAGCGCATCGCGGAAGTTCTCATAGTCATCAGAGCTCACCGGGAACAGACCGGCGTAGACCTGCGGCTTCACTTTTTTGAAGCCCGGCAGCGCCTTATCCGCTGGATTACGCGCCGCGGTCAGGGTATCGCCCACCGGCGCGCCGAGGATGTCTTTAATAGCGCAAACCAGCCAACCCACCTCGCCGCATTTCAGTTCGGTACGGTCAACCTGTTTCGGGGTGAAGATGCCCAGACGGTCGGCGTTATAGACCTGACCGGTGCTCATCACCTTAATTTTGTCGCCTTTGCGCATGGTGCCGTTTTTAATACGCACCAGCGACACGACGCCTAAATAGTTATCGAACCAGGAGTCGATAATCAGCGCCTGCAGCGGCGCGTCCGGATCGCCTTCCGGCGGCGGAATATCACGAACCAGACGTTCCAGCACATCCGGCACGCCGACACCGGTTTTCGCCGAGCAGCGAACCGCGTCGTGAGCATCGATACCGACGATATCTTCAATCTCGTCCGCTACGCGCTCAGGGTCGGCCGCAGGCAGGTCGATCTTGTTAAGAACCGGGACGACTTCGAGGTCCATTTCCATCGCGGTATAGCAGTTCGCCAGGGTCTGGGCTTCTACACCCTGCCCGGCGTCAACCACCAGCAGCGCGCCTTCGCACGCCGCCAGGGAGCGCGATACTTCATAGGAGAAGTCAACGTGGCCCGGAGTGTCGATAAAGTTGAGCTGATAGGTTTCACCATCGCTGGCTTTGTAATCCAGGGTGACGCTCTGCGCCTTGATGGTAATGCCACGCTCACGTTCAAGGTCCATGGAGTCCAGAACCTGGGCCGCCATTTCGCGATCAGAAAGGCCACCGCAAATCTGGATGATACGGTCAGACAGCGTCGACTTACCGTGGTCGATGTGAGCGATGATCGAAAAGTTACGTATATTCTTCATATTTAGAGTTAATTATGCCTTACGAGTCTCATGAGGCCGCTGTTCTGTGCCTGACGTTTTTTAATCCGAAAACGCCGCATTCTACACTACATCCGCGAAACCAGGAAATGCTGTTAGATCCAGCATAACGGCAGAATTGTGGCGTTGTATCAGGAAGCGTAAATAAAGATGAGGGACAGTGAAATCACTGCCCCATTTCAGAGGAAGGCGTATCGACGCGCAGCAGATCCGGCGGTAAACCAACGCTTAAAATCACCGGCTGCCACGACTGGCGAGCAGCCAGCTTCGGCGACAGCCCACGCGCCACCAGGAACCCGCCGACGCCGCCCAACAGCGCGCCGCACAACGAAGCGATATCGCTGGCAAACAACACCTGAAAAATAGATGCCATCACAAACAGCCCGAACAGCGGCGCCATGTAGACCAGCAGCGCCGAACCCAGCAGGCTGCTTTCAGCAATGCCCAGCTCCACTTTTTGCCCGGCCGTCAGCGGCTGCTCACAGGGGACGCTAATGGTATGGCTGGTTTGCGGCCCCAGTTTATTGAGCACCCGGCTACCGCACCCGGCGCGCGAGGCGCAGCTGCTGCAAGAGGCTTTAACATCGCAGTGAACCTGCGCCACGCCGTTGTGCCAGGAGACAACAGTCGCCCACTCTTTGATCATTGCGCGGCCCTGAACTTAATACTGTCGGAGATACGTTTTGCCGTCTGCGGCGGTAATTCGCCCACCACTGAGATTTCGGCGTTATCGCGCACCGAGGTACTGACGGTACGGCGGCCGGTGCGCAGCAGCTGATCGCTACTGTTTACCGTCGCGCGGTTAACGTTGACGGAGAAGCTGAACAGACCATCGGAATAGAGACGCGACTCGACAGGACCATCGAAGGTCGGTAAACGACGCTGACTGCTGGAAACTTCCGTCACGCCCTGCGGCAGCCAGGTCGGCGCCCAGTTAAAGTTGGCTTTATTGCCGCTTTCCGGGACCGACAGCTGCGGCGGCAGGCTGGCTTTCGACAGCGCTTCCATACTCGAGCTTACGTTATCACCGATATTGAATGAGACCACCCGGAACTGCTCCAGGGTTTCACCGTCGCGGTCGAGCAGGTCGACGCGCAGCGGCAGCTTGGTCTCGGCATCCAGCCACGCAATGTAGCTGTAGCGCGTACCGTCGCGGGCCACCACGCGCACCACATCGCACAGGCGATCGGCGATACGCGTACGGCCAACGGAGATGAAATCATAATACGAGGCCAGCTTTTTGAAATCGGTATACACCAGAGACGGCAAGGAATCGACGATATAGTCGCCGTTCAGGGTGAAGGGATCGAGACCGGGTTCAAAATAGCTGATTTCAGTACCGCGCAGCACCACTTCCCGACGCGGACCGTCGAGCTGCAGCAACTGAGCAAGGGGCTGGTTGTTCAACCGCACGTGACGATAGCGCAGCGACTCAACGCCCTGTTTGTTGATACTGACAAAAGACAGCTCGTAATTGAGGGACTGGCTAGCCAGGTTCATCTGCTGCAACAACGCCCCGGACGATGTATCAGCCGAGGCGTTGGTGGAGAAGAACAGGCTGCCCGCCATGAGCGACATGGCACACCAAAGTTGCTTCATTACTGCGATTGCGTTCCTAAAGTTTGATAACCTGGCACCTGAACAGCGGCTTGCTGAGTCTGGGCCTGGCCAAACTGAAGCTGCTCAGCGTGCAGGCGACGCTGCAATTCATAGTCCTGCAGCATAGCATTAATACGACGACGTTGCTCCTGAACCTGCGCCTGCTGACCGCTGCCGGCGGAGGCATCAGCCGGAACGCCCAGGCTAACCGGGCTGGCTTTGCCCATCATCGGCATGGTGTTGAAGACTGGCGCTTCCGGCTGCTGGGAGGCATCGGAGTGTCCGTTATACTGCTGGACGCCGACGATCACAGCCAGAGAAACGCACGCTGCCACACCCATTTGGGTAAGCGAGCTGGCCCACGGGCGTACTTTCTGCCAGAAAGGCATTTGACGCCACTGGTGTGGAGCAGGTTGAGACTCAGGAATAAGCGGCGCAACCTGACGAGCAGGTTCGTTCTCGATGGCGGCCATCACGCGAGCTGAGATATCGAATTGGAGCATCTCGGCGGTATCGCCTCGCAGCGTGTCGCGGATGAGATGGTAGCTCTCCCAGGTTTTTTGCATTTCAGAAGAACGACTCAGCTCATTGAGCAGCTCGTTATCCAGCGTTTCACCATCCATTAAGGCCGAAAGTTTTTCTTTCTGCATGCCTGATACCCTTTTCCAGTATTCCGCTATCGTCAACGCCTGATTAGCGGTTGAACTTTATTATCAATAGCTTCACGTGCCCGGAAGATACGCGAACGTACCGTGCCAACCGGACAATCCATGATGGCGGCTATTTCTTCATAGCTCAGGCCATCCAGCTCCCGCAACGTAATTGCCATGCGTAAATCTTCGGGAAGCGATTCAATGGTACGAAAAACTATTTGTCTCAGCTCTTCTGACAACATTAAGTTCTCAGGGTTCGAAATTTCTTTCAATGCCCCGCCGCTTTCGAAGTTTTCCGCCTCGTTGGCGTCAACATCGCTTGATGGCGGACGGCGTCCCTGAGCAACCAGATAATTCTTTGCCGTGTTTACGGCGATACGATACAACCAGGTATAAAAAGCGCTATCCCCCCGGAAAGAATCCAGCGCACGCCACGCCTTCACGAACGACTCCTGAACAACGTCAGCAATATCGCCCGGCGGTACATAGCGGGAGACCAGGCTTGCAACCTTGTGCTGATAGCGCACTACCAGTAGGTTAAAGGCTTTCTGATCTCCTTTCTGGACCCGTTCAACGAGGACCTGATCCGTTAACTGCTCGCTCATCCGAGGTAATGTCTCCCCAAACCCAATTCCCATGCGTATTCAGAACACCACCCAAGCACTGCATTATGAGCAAGCAGACGTTTGGAGTGTCTGAACACAATAAAGTTCCGTTACGCTTTTGATTTTTGTCTGACAACGGTGGACTGATTGTTATCTCTCATTATAAGTCCCGTTGTTCAACGCCAGGTAAGCTAATGAAGAAAAAGCGCAAGGCCCGCCTGAAGGGTAACGTAACCCAACTTATTTTTCACTATAAAATCTGAAGGTAACGGCTTGCTTCGCAAATATTTTCTTTCGTTTACATATTTTCTTTTCTGCCCCCCTTGTTTAGCCCGCACAACTATTCACGAAAATAATTGTACGATTTAGCCCCACCAGGTGCTATGGTGAGGCTATTGTGTTTAGTAAATTAAACAGAAGCTATGAAGACGACTCCTGACTTTTCCTGTGATGTGTTGATTATCGGCAGCGGCGCTGCCGGATTGTCACTGGCGCTGCGCCTGGCGGAACGCCACTCGGTTACCGTCCTGAGCAAAGGGCCGGTTAGCGAAGGCTCGACTTTCTACGCCCAGGGTGGAATTGCCGCCGTTTTCGATGAAACCGACAGCATCGAATCCCACGTCGAAGATACGCTCATCGCCGGGGCCGGACTTTGTGACCGTCATGCCGTCTCCTTTGTCGCCAGCAACGCCAAACCCTGCGTGCAGTGGCTTATCGATCAGGGGGTACTGTTTGATACCCAGGTGCAGGCCAACGGTGAAGAGAGCTATCACCTGACCCGCGAAGGCGGCCATAGTCATCGGCGGATCCTGCATGCCGCCGATGCCACCGGCAAAGAGGTTGAGACGACGCTGGTTGGCAAAGCGCTGGCGCATCCGAATATCACCATTCTGGAACGTAGCAACGCGGTTGACCTGATTATCTCCGATAAGATTGGTCTGCCGGGCACGCGGCGGGTGGTGGGCGCGTGGATCTGGAATCGTAATAAGGAAAAGGTAGAAACCTGCAGCGCAAGAGCCGTGGTGCTGGCGACCGGCGGCGCAGCTAAAGTTTATCAATACACCACCAATCCTGATGTCTCCTCCGGCGACGGCATCGCCATGGCCTGGCGCGCGGGATGCCGTGTGGCCAATCTCGAATTTAACCAGTTCCACCCTACCGCGCTGTTTCATCCACAGGCGAGAAACTTCCTCTTAACGGAAGCCCTGCGCGGCGAAGGCGCGCTGTTGAAACGGCCTGACGGTAGCCGCTTTATGCCGGACTTCGACGAACGCGGCGAACTGGCCCCGCGCGATATCGTCGCCCGCGCCATCGACCATGAGATGAAGCGCCTCGGCGTCGACTGCATGTATCTGGATATTAGCCATAAGCCCGAAGCGTTTATTCGCCAGCATTTTCCGATGATTTATGAAAAGCTACTCGGACTTGGTATTGATTTAACCAAAGAGCCGGTGCCTATCGTACCCGCCGCCCACTACACCTGCGGCGGCGTGATGGTGGATGATAACGGACGTACCGACGTCGACGGTCTATACGCCATCGGTGAGGTAAGCTACACCGGGCTGCACGGCGCCAACCGCATGGCCTCGAACTCATTGTTGGAGTGTCTGGTGTACGGCTGGTCGGCAGCCGAGGACATAGCGAAACGCCTGCCGCTGGCGCAAGCGGCGGAACAGCTGCCGCCATGGGATGAAAGCCAGGTTGAGATCCCGGATGAACTGGTGGTGATTCAACATAACTGGCACGAACTGCGCCTGCTAATGTGGGACTATGTCGGAATTGTGCGTACCACCCGCCGGCTGGAACGAGCGCTGCGGCGCATTACTATGCTGCAGCAGGAGCTGGATGAGTATTACGCGCGTTTTCGCGTCTCCAATAACTTACTGGAGCTGCGCAATCTGGTGCAGGTGGCCGAGCTTATCGTGCGTTGCGCCATGCAGCGTAAGGAGAGCCGCGGCCTGCACTATACGCTCGACTACCCGGACACGCAGGAAAACAGCGGCCCGTCGGTGCTCTCGCCGCTTGCTCACATAAAGAGATAGAAGTCGCGGGTCAGCGCGGTAAAGCCTTCAGAGTACTGCTGCTCTGGCCCACGAACCACCAGCCGATCGCTGAAACACTCGCCGGCGCTGGGAGAGAATGCCAGCAGGACCCGATGCGGCGGGCGCATTTCTGTTTCCGCCACGTCGGTGCGTAAGCGCAAATGCCACCCCATCGCTTTCGCCCGTTCGACAAACGCATTACCAATATCCACCGGCAGCACCACGCAGAAAAAGCCCTCCTCGGTAATCAGATCCGCGGCGCAGGTGAGCAGCGTCGTATGATCGAGCGAGGTGGTATAACGCGCTTGTTCGCGCTGCGACGTCGCGCAAGGTACGCCTTCGGCAAAAAACGGCGGATTGCTGACGATGAGCTCATAGCGCCGTGGCGGCTGCGGCTGCCACTGCTGAATCGGCGCCTGGTATACGGCGATGCGTCCAGGCCAGTTGCTGGCCGCCACGTTATCCCGCGCCTGCGTCGCGGCCTCTTCATCCAACTCCACCGCATCCAGTTGGACCGAATTCGCGGTACGCTGGGCTAACATTAATGCCAACAAACCGCTGCCGGTTCCGATATCCAGCACGTGCTTCACCTGAGCAATCGGCGCCCAGGCGCCCAGCAGAATACCGTCGGTACCGACTTTCATTGCGCAGCGATCGTGGGCGACAAAAAATTGTTTAAAGGTAAAACCATTGCGCGGCAGCGCAAACTTCGACTGAGACATCCTCAAAACCTTGCTGACGAAAACTCCTGTGCTTAAGGCTATGCACAATACCGGAGAACAGATAGCCTTACAAACAGATGAACATTACGTCAGTAACGTCTATAATCGGCGGCCCACTCAGAGGTAGAACATGACTGTAACGACTTTTTCCGAACTTGAACTCGACGAAAACCTGCTGGAAACGCTCCAGGATAAAGGTTTCACACGCCCGACAGCCATTCAGGCCGCCGCTATTCCGCCTGCGCTTGATGGCCGTGATATTCTCGGTTCTGCGCCGACAGGCACCGGTAAAACTGCGGCATATTTGCTGCCAGCGTTGCAGCATCTGCTTGATTTTCCGCGCAAGAAATCGGGGCCGCCGCGGATCCTTATCCTGACGCCGACCCGCGAGCTGGCGATGCAGGTTGCCGATCACGCCCGCGAACTGGCGAAGCATACCCATCTGGATATTGCCACCATTACCGGCGGCGTTGCGTACATGAACCACGCGGAAGTGTTCAGCGAAAACCAGGATATCGTGGTCGCCACTACCGGTCGCCTGCTGCAGTATATTAAAGAAGAGAACTTCGACTGCCGCGCGGTAGAAACGCTGATCCTTGATGAAGCTGACCGCATGCTGGACATGGGCTTTGCCCAGGATATCGAAACCATCGCTGGTGAAACCCGCTGGCGCAAGCAGACCATGCTGTTTTCCGCCACGCTGGAAGGCGATGCGATTAAAGACTTTGCCGAACGCCTGCTGGAAGAGCCGGTTGAAGTTTCTGCAAATCCGTCGACCCGCGAACGTAAAAAAATTCACCAGTGGTACTATCGCGCCGATGATATCGATCATAAAACCGCGCTGCTGGTTAATCTGCTGAAACAACCGGAAGCAACCCGCTCTATCGTCTTCGTGCGTAAACGCGAGCGCGTTCACGAGCTGGCCGCTAAGCTGCACGAAGCAGGCATCACCACCTGCTGGCTGGAAGGCGAAATGGTGCAAATCAAACGTAACGAAGCGATTAAACGCCTGACCGATGGTCGCGTGAACGTGCTGATTGCCACCGACGTCGCCGCGCGCGGTATTGATATTCCGGATGTCAGCCACGTGTTTAACTTCGATATGCCGCGCACAGCCGATATCTATCTGCACCGTATTGGCCGTACCGGCCGTGCAGGTAAGAAAGGCACCGCTATTTCGCTGGTTGAAGCGCACGATCACCTGCTGCTGGGCAAAATCGGCCGCTACGTTGAAGAACCGCTGAAAGCTCGCGTGATTGATGAATTGCGCCCGAAAACCCGCGCGCCGAGCGAGAAGTTAACCGGTAAACCATCGAAGAAAGTGCTGGCGAAACGCGCCGAGAAAAAAGAGAAAGAAAAAGAGAAGCCGCGGGTGAAGAAACGCCACCGCGATACCAAAAACATCGGTAAGCGCCGTAAGCCAAGCTCTGCCGTGACGCCGTCAACGTCCAACGAAGAGTAAAAAAAACGCCGGGATATCCCGGCGTTTTCACATCTGGCTTCAGCCTTACAGGCTTTCGGTAAAGGTACGAGCGATAACGTCGCGCTGCTGTTCCGGAGTCAGAGAGTTAAAACGTACCGCGTAGCCGGAAACACGAATGGTCAGCTGCGGGTATTTTTCCGGGTGCTCAACGGCATCCAGCAGAGTTTCGCGACGCAGCACGTTCACGTTCAGGTGCTGACCGCCTTCCACGCGGACTTCCGGTTTCACGTCTACCGGGATTTCACGGTATTCGATTTCACCCAGTTTGCTCACCGCAACTACGTCATCTTCCGCAAAACCACCTTTGGCACACAGGCAGCGCGCTTCGCCTTTTTCGCTATCCAGCAGCCAGAAAGAGTTCAGCAGGTCGTCGTTTGCCGCTTTAGTAATTTGGATACCAGTAATCATTTGATGCCTCCCAGGCAGTGTTTATTCGATTTTGGCCTCTTTGCGGCCAATTGGTAAAACCATTGTTGTATGAGTGTATATATATCAGCCACACACCCGTCATTCATTGACTTAAATCAACAAAAACCACTCACTAAAAGTGGGTATATGAGGATAGTATTGTTTTACATCAAGTTACGCCAGTAGGTACCATAAAAAAATTTGTAAATTTTCAATTTTTTTTATGCACAACCAGTCAGGAATGACGTCGCGATTTTGTTATGCAGAAAGAAGCAGTTAAGCTATGGGCATGACACTTTGCAGGAGAGCGAGATGACCACCCCATTAACCTGGCACGACGTGCTGGCGGAAGAGAAGCAGCAGCCCTATTTTCTCAACACCCTCAAGACCGTCGCCGAAGAGCGCCAGTCCGGCATGACTATCTATCCGCCGCAGAAAGACGTCTTTAACGCCTTTCGCTATACCGAACTGGGCGAGGTCAAAGTGGTCATCTTAGGTCAGGATCCCTATCACGGCCCGGGACAGGCGCACGGTCTGGCCTTTTCTGTTTTACCGGGAGTGCAGATACCGCCGTCGCTGCTGAACATGTATAAAGAGCTGGAAGGCACCATCCCCGGCTTTCAGCGCCCGGCGCATGGTTATCTGGAAAGCTGGGCGCGCCAGGGCGTGCTCCTGCTTAATACCGTGTTAACGGTGCGCGCCGGTCAGGCGCATTCACACGCCAGTCTCGGCTGGGAAACCTTTACCGATAAAGTGATAGCGCTGATTAACCAGCATTGTGAAGGAGTGGTATTTCTGCTGTGGGGGGCGCACGCGCAGAAAAAAGGCGCCATTATCGATCGCCAGCGCCATTGCGTCCTGAAAGCGCCGCACCCGTCGCCGCTGTCGGCGCACCGCGGTTTCTTCGGCTGCAACCACTTTGTGCAAACCAACCAGTGGCTGGCCGAACGCGGCGAGGCGCCCATTGACTGGATGCCGGTGCTGCCCGCTGAAAGCGAGTGAGCGACGATAATAAAAAAGCCAGCATCAGCTGGCTTTTTGCATTCAGAGACCGTTATCAGGCCTTATTCTGACGCCACCATTCCGCCAGCAGCACGCCGGTCGCCACGGAGACGTTAAGGCTTTCGACGTTGCCGGTGCCATCGATGGCGACGTTGAGGTCAGAGCTGGAGATCGCCGCATCGGACAGACCGTCGCGCTCCTGGCCTAATACCAGCACCATTTTCTTCGGCAGCTCGGCCTTAAACAGCGGCGTACCGTTATGGCTGGAGGTCGAGACGATGGCGTAGCCAGCCTGACGGAACTGCGTCAGGGTATCGATAAAGCTGTCGCCGGTGATCGGCTCAACATGTTCCGCGCCGCCTTCTGCAGTACGGATCGCCGCGCCAGACTCCAGCACGCCAGCATCCTGCACTACCACACCTTTCACGCCAAAGTGCGCGCAGCTACGCATAATCGCGCCGAGGTTGTGCGGGTTGCCAACATCTTCCAGCGCCAGTACGCAATCTTCGGCTTCTGCTTTCGCCACCCACTGGGCCACGGAAGTACCATGACGTTTTTTGATCAGGAAGCAGACGCCGCCGTGGTGTTCGGTACCAGACGCCTTCGCCAGTTCGGCTTCGTCCACTACGTGGTAGGCCTTACGGTTGGCCGCCATCCAGCGCAGCGCCTCTTTAAAGCGCGGAGTGACGCTCTGGATAAACCAGGCGCGTACGATGGCTTCCGGACGGCTCTGGAACAGCGCCTGACAGGCGTTCTCGCCGTAGACGCGGGTCTCTTCCGCGCGCTGACGACGCAGCACTTCCGGATCGATAAAGCTCTTACCGCTGATGCCGCCGTGATCTTCTTTTACCGGCGTCTCATCACCCGGAGCGCGGGAAACGGTGCGCCACGGGGACGCATCGTCACGGTTAAAATCATTGCGCTTGCGATCGTCGCGTTTGCGATCGTCGCCGCGGCTGTTAGGTTCATCGCGCGCAGGGCGGCTGCGGCCGTCAACACGTGACTTTCCTGGACGCCCTCCCCCTTTCCCGGTACGCGGGTTATGGGTACGTTTGTCAGAATCATCATCACTGCGGACATACATCACTTTGACCTTGCCGCTTTTATTTTTCAGTTCGTCGCTCATCTATTTTCTCCACCTGCGCTGCGCGAAGCGCGAAGATTACCCGATGTATCTTCACTTAGCCATTATTTCATTTAAAAGCCTTGGTCTATTGTAACCATCGAACAAAAGACATTGTCCTTTATTCGCGCCTCATCGATAATATGTAACATTACAGAAACAAATCGGCCACGTGCCGCGCTGCAACCCCATAACCAGAGGTTAGTTATGAATACCGTTTGTGCCAGTTGTCAGGCTCTTAACCGCATCCCCGAAGACCGTAGCGCCGATGGCGCCAAGTGCGGACGCTGCGGCCACGATCTCTTTGACGGCGATGTCATCAACGCGACCGGGGCAACGCTGGATAAACTATTAAAGGACGATCTGCCAGTCGTTATTGATTTCTGGGCCCCGTGGTGCGGCCCATGCCGTAGCTTTGCGCCGATCTTTGAAGATGTGGCTGAAGAGCGCAGCGGCGAAATGCGTTTTGTGAAAGTGAACACCGAAGCCGAACGCGAACTGAGCGCTCGCTTCCGCATCCGCAGCATTCCAACCATTATGATGTTCAAAAATGGTGAAATGGTCGACATGCTGAATGGCGCCGTCCCCAAAGCGCCGTTCGATAGCTGGCTGAACGAAGCCAACCAGCAGTAACCCCACCGGGGCACCGCTTGTGCCCCGTTTTCTCCTCTGCGACAATAGCGTTTTTCATTAGCGACTCCCATGATTGATAACGCTGTCCTTCGGCTACGCGCCGAACGCCTCGCGCGCGCAACCCGGCCTTTTCTTGCTCGCGGCAACCGTATCCGCCGCTGCCAGCGCTGCCTGCTCCCCCTAAAACAGTGTCTGTGCGCAACGCTGGCACCGGCGCAGGCCGACAGCCGCTTTTGCCTGGTAATGTTCGACACCGAGCCGATGAAGCCCAGCAATACCGGGCGCCTTATCGCGGATATTCTGCCCAACACCGAAGCGTTTCAGTGGTCGCGTACCGAGCCGCCGCAGGCGCTGCTCGATCTGGTTGCCAACCCCGATTATCAGCCCATGGTCGTCTTTCCGGCCTCTTATGCCGGAGCGGAACGCCAGGTACTGAGCGCTCCGCCGGAGGGTAAGCCGCCGCTGTTTATTATGCTCGACGGCACCTGGACGGAAGCGCGGAAAATGTTTCGCAAAAGCCCGTATCTCGATGCGCTGCCGGTAATCTCTGTCGACCTGTCGCGCATCTCCGCCTATCACCTGCGCGAAGCCCATGCCGACGGTCAGTACTGTACGGCGGAAGTCGCCATCGCCCTGCTGGACTTAGCCGGCGACGCGCAGGCGGCGGCCGCGCTTGGCGATCACTTTAGCCTGTTCAGAAGCCGCTATCTGGCGGGAAAAACGCAGCATAAGGGCAGTATCACAGCACAACAGGCTGAAAGCGTTTAAAATCATTCGGTCACTGGGGATCAAAGGAGACCGGAATGAGCCAACGAGGCCTGGAAGCACTGCTGCGGCCAAAATCGATCGCCGTCATTGGTGCATCGATGAAACCGCAGCGCGCTGGCTATTTAATGATGCGCAATTTGTTGGCCGGCGGTTTTAATGGCCCGGTCCTGCCGGTGACGCCCGCCTGGAAAGCGGTGCTTGGCGTACTGGCGTGGCCGACTATCGACAGCCTGCCGTTTACCCCGGATCTGGCGGTGCTCTGTACTAATGCCCGCCGCAATCTCGAGTTGCTCGAGGCCTTAGGGCGGAAAGGGTGTAAAACCTGCATTATCCTCTCTTCACAGCCAGACCAGTACCCGGCGCTGCTCGAGTGCGCCGCCCGTTATCAAATGCGTCTGCTCGGTCCCAACAGCCTGGGGCTGCTGGCGCCGTGGCAGGGTCTGAACGCCAGCTTTTCGCCGGTCCCTATCCAGCGCGGCAAGCTGGCGTTTATCTCGCAATCCGCCGCCGTCTCTAACACCATTCTGGACTGGGCGCAGCAGCGTGAAATGGGCTTCTCGTACTTTATTGCGCTTGGCGATAGTCTTGATATCGACGTCGACGACCTGCTCGATTTTCTCGCCCGCGATAGCAAGACCAGCGCTATTTTGCTCTATCTGGAGCATCTCAGCGATGCCCGGCGTTTTGTCTCTGCCGCCCGTAGCGCCTCGCGTAATAAACCCATTCTGGTCATCAAAAGCGGCCGCAGCCCGGCTGCGCAGAAATTACTGCATGTCAACTCAGGGATGGATCCCGCCTGGGATGCCGCTATTCAGCGGGCGGGGCTGCTGCGCGTGCAGGACACCCACGAGCTCTTTTCCGCCGTTGAAACCCTGAGCCATATGCGCCCATTGCGCGGCGAAAAGCTGATGATTATCAGTAATGGCGCCGCGCCGGCGGCGCTGGCGTTGGACGAACTGTGGCTGCGTAACGGCAAACTCGCCAATCTCAGTGAAGCCACCTGCGACCAGCTCAGGCAGGCGTTACCGACGGGCGTCGAGGTTGCTAATCCTCTGGATCTGCGCGATGACGCCAGCAGCGAGCACTATCTCAAGGCGCTGAATGTGTTGCTGGACAGCCAGGATTATGATGCGCTGCTGGTGATCCACTCCCCCAGCGCCGCGGCGCCGGGCACCGAAAGCGCGCTGGCGTTGATTGATGCCCTTAAGCGTCATCCACGCGGGAAATACGTCACGGTGCTGACGAACTGGTGCGGGGAGTACTCTTCCCAGGAGGCGCGACGGTTGTTTAGCGAGGCCGGTATCCCAACCTATCGCACACCGGAAGGCACTATTACCGCCTTTATGCATATGGTGGAATACCGGCGCAACCAGAAACAGCTACGGGAAACGCCGGTATTGTCCGATACGTTGACCGCCAATACCGCAGAAGCCCACACGCTGTTGCAGCGCGCGCTAAGCGAAGGCGCGACCTCGCTGGACACCCATGAGGTCAGCCCGCTGCTGCGCGCCTACGGCATCCATACTCTTCCCACCTGGATTGCCGCCGACAGCGCCGAAGCGGTACATATCGCCGAGCAGATTGGCTACCCGGTGGCGTTGAAGCTACGTTCGCCGGATATTCCGCATAAATCGGAAGTTCAGGGCGTCATGCTCTATTTACGTACCCCAGCTGAAGTCCAGCAGGCGGCGGACGCGATTATCGACCGGGTAAAAATGGCCTGGCCGCAGGCGCGCATTCATGGCCTGTTGGTACAGAGTATGGCCAACCGTGCCGGGGCGCAGGAGCTCCGGGTCGTCGTCGAGCATGACCCGCTTTTCGGCCCGCTGATTATGCTTGGCGAGGGCGGCGTCGAATGGCGAGCGGAAAATCAGGCCGCGGTCGCCCTGCCGCCGCTGAATATGAACCTGGCGCGTTATCTGGTGATCCAGGCCATCAAGAGTAAAAAGATCCGCGGGCGCAGCGCGCTACGCCCGCTGGATATTCCCGGACTCAGCCAACTGCTGGTGCAGGTCTCTAACCTGATTGTCGATTGCCCCGAGATCCAGCGGCTGGATATTCACCCCTTACTTGCTTCCGGCAACGAGTTTACCGCCCTCGACGTTACTCTCAGCCTGGCGCCATTTAGCGGCGACAGCGAAAGTCGGCTGGCAGTCAGACCCTATCCGCAGCAACTTGAGGAATGGGTGGCAATGAAAAACGGCGAGCGCTGCCTGTTCCGGCCGATCCTGCCTGAGGATGAACCACTATTATTGGCCTTTATTGAGCGGGTCACCAAAGAAGATCTCTATTACCGCTACTTCAGCGAGATCAACGAATTCACCCATGACGACTTAGCCAATATGACGCAGATCGACTACGATCGTGAAATGGCCTTTGTTGCGGTTCGCGCCACGGAGCAAGGAAGCGAGATCCTCGGCGTGACCAGAGCAATTTCCGATCCTGATAATATTGATGCCGAGTTTGCCGTGCTGGTGCGTTCTGACCTGAAAGGTTTAGGCCTTGGCCGACAGCTTCTTGAAAAACTGATCGCCTATACGCAGAGCCATGGATTACAGCGCTTAAATGGCATCACCATGCCAAATAACCGCGGCATGATAGGCCTTGCCAGAAAGCTTGGTTTTGCAGTGGATATCCAGTTAGAAGACGGAATAGTGAGCCTGTCTCTTGCGCTGAATACGTTACATTCGGTGACAAGCGACAGCAATTAATGACCACATTCGCGGGTAGTAATGGTATTATTGCCCGCTTACGTCATCTGCATGGTACAGAAGACCCTTCAATAAACAGAGAAGAAACGCACTGTGATGTTGTCAAAATTTAAGCGTAATAAACATCAACAACACCTTGCCCAACTCCCTAAGCTCTCTCAGTCAGTTGATGATATCGAGTTCTTTTACGCGCCGGCTGATTTCCGCCAGGCGCTACTGGCAAAGATAGCCCACGCCACCCAGCGTATTTGCATTATTGCGCTCTATCTTGAGCAAGATGATGGTGGAAAAGGAATACTGCAAGCCCTGTATGACGCTAAACGCCAGCGTCCAGAACTGGATGTGCGCGTGCTGGTTGACTGGCATCGCGCCCAGCGTGGCCGTATCGGCGCGGCAGCCTCCAATACCAATGCCGATTGGTACTGTCGCATGGCCCAGGAAAACCCAGGGATTGATATCCCGGTGTATGGCGTCCCGGTCAATACCCGGGAAGCGCTCGGCGTGCTCCATTTTAAAGGCTTCATCATCGATGACAGCGTTATTTATAGCGGCGCCAGCCTGAACGATGTGTACCTGCATCAGCATGATAAATATCGCTACGATCGCTATCAGTGCATCCGCAACGGCAAGATGGCCGACGTGATGTTCGACTGGGTCGAGCAGAATCTGGTACAGGGTCGCGGCGTGAATCGACTCGATCGCCCGGATCGACCAAAAAGCCCGGAAATCAAAAATGATATTCGCCAGTATCGCCAGGATCTGCGCGAAAGCGGCTATCACTTCACCGGCAATGCCGATGAAGATCAACTGTCAGTCACACCGCTGGTCGGGCTCGGTAAATCGAGCCTGCTCAACAAGACTATCTTCCACCTGATGCCGTGTGCGGAACATAAGCTGACCATCTGCACCCCGTATTTCAACCTGCCCGCCGTACTGGTCAGAAATATTATTTCTCTGCTACGCAGCGGAAAAAAAGTGGAAATCATCGTCGGCGACAAGACCGCGAACGACTTCTATATCCCGGAAGATCAGCCGTTTAAAATCATCGGCGCATTGCCTTATTTGTACGAAATTAACCTGCGTCGCTTCCTGAGCCGTCTGCAGTATTATGTGAATACCGATCAGCTCATCGTACGTTTATGGAAAGATGACGATAACAGCTACCACCTGAAAGGCATGTGGGTTGATAACGAGTGGATGCTGCTGACCGGCAACAACCTCAATCCGCGCGCCTGGCGGCTGGATTTAGAAAATGCCGTACTGATCCACGATCCTAAGCATCAACTGCGCGAAATGCGGGAAAAGGAGCTTCAGCTCATCCGTACACATACGACGGTAGTGAAGCACTATCGCGATCTACAAAGCATCGCCGACTATCCGGTGAAGGTGAAAAAGCTTATCCGCCGTCTGCGGCGCATCCGCATCGACCGCCTCATCAGCCGCATTCTCTAAGATCAACGCCCCGTAATCCGGGGCTTTTTTTCAGGAAGAATTATGCGCTACTTCATCATTATTGCCCCTTTACTACTCAGCGGCTGCAGCCATATGGCCAATGATGCCTGGAGCGGTCAGGACAAGGCCCAACACTTTCTCGCGTCGGCAATGCTCTCCGCCGCCGGCAATGAATATGCGCAGCATCAGGGATACAGCCGCGATCGCAGCGCCGCCATCGGTCTGATGTTTTCCGTTAGTCTGGGGGCATCAAAAGAGTTATGGGACAGCCGCCCGGCAGGGAGCGGCTGGAGCTGGAAGGATTTCGCCTGGGATGTCGCCGGCGCCACCACCGGCTATACGGTGTGGCAACTGGCGCATCAATAAGGTTACAAACGCAACCCCTTCCCTTTACCATGCAGCATCAGGGAGACCAGGAAGGCAATCGCCGCCATTACCGTCACGTACCAGTAGAAGGCATTCTCCATTCCTATAGATTTAAGCGACAGCGCGACGTATTCAGCCGAACCGCCGAACAACGCGTTTGCTACCGCATAGGACAGGCCCACGCCCAGCGCGCGAACCTGTGCCGGAAACATTTCCGCCTTCAGGATCCCGCTGATGGAGGTGTAGAAGCTGACGATCAGCAACGCGCAAATCACCAGCGCAAATGCGGCATACGGCGAGCTAACATTCTGCAGCGCACTCAAGATTGGCACGGTAAACAGCGTCGCCAGCACGCCGAAACACAGCATTGAAGTACGGCGCCCCACCTTATCCGAGAAGGCGCCAAATAGCGGTTGTACCAGCATATACACGAAAAGCGCCGCCGTCATAATCATGCTGGCGGTGCTGGCCGTCATGCCGGCGGTATTCACCAGATATTTTTGCATATACGTGGTGAAGGTGTAAAAAGTCAGCGAACCGGCGGCAGTAAAGCCCAGCACCATGACAAAAGCCCGGCGATTACGCCACAAACCTTTAAAGGAACCGGCCTCTTTCAGCGCACGGGTTTCCTGCTTCGAGGTTTCATCCAACTGACGACGCAGCCACAGCGCGACGATGGCCAGTACTGCGCCCAGCGCAAAAGGAATACGCCATCCCCAGGCATGCAAATCTTCATCACTGAGGATTTGCTGTAGTGCGACAACGACCAGTACCGCCAGCAGTTGACCGCCAATTAACGTAACGTACTGGAAGGAGGCGTAGAATCCTTTCTTTCCTTCTACTGCCACTTCACTCATGTAGGTCGCGCTGGTGCCATATTCCCCGCCAACGGACAGGCCCTGGAACAGACGTGCCAGCAGGAGCAAAGCCGGTGCCCAGGTGCCGATAGTGGCGTATCCCGGTAGACAAGCAATTACCAGCGAGCCGAAGCACATCATGCATACCGAAATAAGCATTGAGGCTTTACGTCCGCGACGGTCAGCAATGCGGCCAAACAGCCAGCCGCCGATGGGGCGCATCAGGAAGCCAGCGGCAAAAACTCCGGCGGTTTGTAACAATTGAGTAGTGGTATTTCCTGAAGGGAAAAAGATGTGCGCAAAATAGAGTGAGCAAAATGAGTAGACATAAAAATCAAACCATTCCACCAGGTTCCCTGAAGATGCCCCCACAATTGCCCATACACGGCGCCGGGTATCGCCCTGCTCCAGGGAACCCTGCTCGTTAATGCTACTTTCTGTCATTATAATTTTGCTCCAGCAAAGACCGTAATCTGTCTCATCGGGCGTGACACGTCACTCAGACAAATTAATTAGTGAACCAAATGTTATATAATTGTTATTTATTTATATGTGATTGTATTCACATTTTTTTTCGTAACACCGGTTTTCGCGATTAACGTCAGCACATGAGCAGTGAAAAAGTGAATTATGGCGAAGTGGTTACAACGACGGGGTTTTATATGGCTTTGAATGAAGGTGATGAGATGGTGTAGCAAGATTTTCCCGCAGGCGGTTCAACCCCGGGAAGGAGCGGTAGCCCGGTAAGCGCAGCGCCACCGGGGAGATGGCGAAGTACCTGGCCGCAAAACACAAAAACAAAAGGCCCGGTCTTCCGACTGAGCCTTTCGTTTACGTTGCTATGATAGCGGCTTTCCCCGGAGGCGGTGCTGCGCACCTTTTCCGGGCTACGGGGTCTGTAGCCCCGGTAAGCGCAGCGCCACCGGGGAAGATGGCGGCACGTCTGGCCGCAAAACACAAAAACAAAAGGCCCAGTCTTCCGACTGAGCCTTTCGTTTTATTTGATGCCTGGCAGTTCCCTACTCTCACATGGGGAGACCCCACACTACCATCGGCGCTACGGCGTTTCACTTCTGAGTTCGGCATGGGGTCAGGTGGGACCACCGCGCTATCGCCGCCAGGCAAATTCTGTTTTACCAGCCCGTCATATGACGCACTGATTAATCTGTATCAGGCTGAAAATCATCTCAAATCGCCAAAACACCTTCGGCGTTGTAAGGTTAAGCCTCACGGTTCATTAGTATCGGTTAGCTCAACGTATCGCTACGCTTACACACCCGACCTATCAACGTCATCGTCTTTAACGTTCCTTCAGGAGACTTAAAGTCTCAGGGAGAACTCATCTCGGGGCAAGTTTCGTGCTTAGATGCTTTCAGCACTTATCTCTTCCGCATTTAGCTACCGG